>Ga0207978_100047_pt1 | contig 114869 bp, 97 predicted proteins | sample LakWasM100_LOW12_2_FD_183920 | JGI IMG/M metagenome (GOLD analysis project Ga0207978, IMG submission 183920) | Freshwater sediment methanotrophic microbial communities from Lake Washington under simulated oxygen tension - Sediment Metagenome... | ecosystem: Environmental > Aquatic > Freshwater >... | reverse complement strand
CTTCCTGCCCAGTACCGCGTTGCAAATCCTCGTGATAGCAACGGCTATCACTGCGGTTTGCGCCTTGTCCTGAGCACGAATCCATCGATTGCATTTCAGGCAACTATTTACGGGACAGCACACTAGCTCATCAAGCCGCCTCGGCCTCCAGGCGGCTTTTTGTTTTTCTGATTCGCCCGAGGCCATTTGCACCATGCCCCTGCCCCCCGCCCCCACCCGGCGCGCCGCCCTTCTCAATCAAGACGCTTTTGACCACCAGGCTGCGCCGCGCAGTCGGCGCAGCAGCGCCCAGACGGCGGAACCCCTGGCGTCTGCTTCGCCCGCCGTCGCACTGCTGCCGAGCGCCGCGCCCGAGACCGCGCCTGCAAAGGCGCGCGCACGCCGCCCCGCACCCCCACAGGCCGCGCCCCAGCCAGTCGCGCCCCAGGCTGTCGCCCGAGCCGAGGTTCCGGCTCCGTCCGCACCCACTGCGGCCCCCGCTGCCGCACGCCCGGCACGCGAACGCAAAAAGCGCGGCACCGGTCCCAAGAAATTGTTCGTGCTGGACACCAACGTGCTGTTGCACGATCCGACCAGCTTGTTCCGCTTCGAGGAACACGATATCTATCTGCCGATGATCGTGCTCGAAGAGCTCGACGGCCACAAGAAAGGCATGACCGAAGTGGCGCGCAATGGCCGCCAGGTCAGCCGCTCGCTCGACGCCCTGGTGGCCACACCGGGCGCCGACATCGCCCTGGGGATTGCCCTGGATTCGACAGGCCAGCGCGCTGCCGGTGGCTGCCTGTTCTTTCAGACCTCGGGGCTCGACTTCGAACTGCCCACCAGCCTGCCGCCCGGCAAGGCGGACAACCAGATCCTGGGCGTCGTCGAGGGCCTGCGCAAGCACCATCCGGGGCGCGAGGTGGTGCTGGTGTCCAAGGACATCAACATGCGCGTCAAGGCGCGCGCGTTGGGCCTGCCCGCCGAGGACTACCAGAACGACAAGGCGCTGGAAGACGGCGACCTGCTGTATTCCGGCATGCTGGCGCTGCCGCCCGATTTCTGGAACCGCAACGGCAAATCGGTGGAGAGCTGGCAGAGCGGCCCGCACACCTTCTACCGCATCAGCGGCCCCATCGTCCCGCAGCTGATGATCAACCAGTTCGTCTACTTCGAGGCGCCGGGCGAGCCCAGCCTGTACGCGCGGGTGAGCGAAATCCGCGACAAGACGGCGGTCCTCAAGACGCTCAAGGACTACGGCCACGCCAAGAACGCCGTGTGGGGCGTGACCACGCGCAACCGCGAGCAGAACTTCGCCGTCAACCTGCTGATGGACCCCGAGGTCGATTTCGTCACCCTGGCCGGAACGGCAGGCACCGGCAAGACGCTGATGGCCCTGGCCACGGGCCTGACGCAGGTGCTCGACGACCGCCGTTACACCGAAATCATCATGACCCGCGCGACGGTGAGCGTGGGCGAGGACATCGGCTTCCTGCCCGGCACCGAAGAAGAAAAGATGGGTCCCTGGATGGGCGCGCTGGATGACAACCTGGAGTTTTTGGCCAAGGGTGACGGCGGCAACGCCGGCGAATGGGGGCGCGCTGCCACCAACGATTTGATTCGCAGCCGCATCAAGATCAAGAGCATGAACTTCATGCGCGGGCGCACGTTCATGAACAAGTTCGTCATCATCGACGAGGCGCAGAACCTCACGCCCAAGCAAATGAAGACGCTGATCACGCGCGCCGGCCCCGGCACCAAGATCATCTGCATGGGCAATCTGGCGCAGATCGACACGCCTTACCTCACCGAGGGGTCTTCTGGCCTGACCTTCGCCGTGGACCGATTCAAGGGCTGGCCGCACAGCGGGCACATCACGCTGGCGCGCGGCGAGCGTTCGCGCCTGGCGGATTTTGCGAGCGAAGTGCTGTAACGCGGCAATTCACAAGACAAAAGAGCTGCCAGCGCGTGTTCTGCATGCGCTGGCAGCTCTTTTTTTATAGTGAGCAGGGCGTGATCCGCTACGCAATAGATAGCTACTATCGCTTATCCAGTAAGCGCTAGCGGCCATTTTTGCTAAAAATCGTCGCTGGACCCCATGGCCAGACTCTCGAAGCGCGTCTGCGTTTTCTGAAAATAGAGTTTGACCGTGCCGGTGGGGCCATTGCGCTGCTTGCCAATGATGATCTCGGCGACGTTGGGCTCCTTGCTGTCCTTGTTGTAGTAGTCGTCGCGGTAGATGAACATGATGATGTCGGCGTCCTGCTCGATGGCGCCAGACTCGCGCAGGTCGCTCATCATGGGGCGCTTGTCGGTGCGCGTCTCGACGCTGCGGTTGAGTTGCGAGAGCGCAATCACCGGGCACTGCAGTTCTTTGGCCAGCATCTTCAGGCCACGCGAAATTTCGCCCAGCTCGGTGGCACGGTTCTCGCCCTGCGAGCTGCTGGAGCCGCTCATGAGCTGCAGGTAGTCGACCACGATCATTCCCAGCTTGCCGCATTGGCGCGCCAGGCGCCGCGCGTTGGCGCGCAGTTCGCTGGGGGTCAGGCCTGCGGTTTCGTCGATGTGCAGTGAGACATTGCGCAGTTTTTCAATGGCCTCCGTCAGGCGCGGCCATTCGTCATCGGTCAGCTTGCCGGTGCGCAAATGTCCTTGGTCGATGCGGCCAATCGAGCCCACGATGCGCACGGCCAACTGGGCGGCGCCCATTTCCATGGAGAACACTGCCACCGGAAGACCTTCGTTCAGCGCGACATGCTCGGCAATGTTGATGGCCAGCGCCGTCTTGCCCATGGAGGGACGCGCCGCCAGCACCACCATGTCGCCGGCCTGCAGGCCGGACGTCATGCGGTCCAGGTCGATGAAACCCGTAGGCACGCCGGTGATGTCGTTGGGGTTGTCCGCCATCTCCTGCACGCGGTCGAGCAGGTTGACCACCAGGGTGTCCATGCCCTGGAAGCCCTGCTTCATGCGCGAGCCTTCTTCACCGATGTTGAAGATCTTCTGTTCGGCTTCGTCAAGGATCTTGTCTACCGGCCGGCCCTGGGTGTTGAAGGCGGCCGTGGCGATCTCGTCGCTGGCGGTGACGAGTTTGCGCAGGATGGCGCGCTCGCGCACGATCTCGGCGTAGCGGCGGATGTTGCTGGCGCTGGGCACGTATTGCGCCAGCGCGTTCAAGTAGGCCAGGCCTCCGACTTCCTCGGACTTCCCAATGCTTTGCAGGTGCTCGTACACCGTGATCACGTCGGCCGGCTTGCTGGCGTTGACCAGTTTGGCAATGCCGGCGTAGATCAGCCGGTGCTCAAAGCGGTAAAAATCGCTCTCGATCAGCAGGTCGCCGACGCGGTCCCAGGCCTGGTTGTCAAGCAGCAGGCCACCGAGCACACTGGACTCGGCCTCGGTCGAGTGCGGCGGCACGCGCAATTGCGCAAGTTGGTGGTCGTACGGCGCGAATTCTTCGTCAACCGGCATCATGAATTCGGACATTGGGCTTCCTGGACAAGCGTTCGATGGTAGCCCGCACGGCGCCCGGCGTCACGGCACAAGCCTGTGCACAGGGTGTGGACAAGCCTTTGGACAAGCGGTGCAGACCGGGCGGCAGGCCCCACGCTTCAAGCCCCACGCATCAGAGCGCTGAAAAATCCGAAAAAACGGACTGCAAGCGCGCCATCCACGCCCGCTTGTCCGCCTCGGGCGCAAAACTGGCTTCGAAACTGTTGCTCGCCAATTGCCAGGCATGGACAGAAGTCATTCCGGTGGCGGCAAACACCTGCAGGAAGTTGTCGTTGATATAACCACCAAAATAGGCCGGATCGTCGGAATTCACCGTGGCACACAGCCCGGCGTCCAGCAAGGCCCGCAAATTGTGCTCGGCGAGATCAGGAAACACGCACAGCTTCTGGTTGGACAGCGGGCATACGGTAAGCGCCACGCGCTCACGTGCCAGACGCGCCACCAGGGCGTCGTCCTTCAAGGCCTGCACGCCGTGATCGATGCGCTCGACGCCTAGAGCGTCCAGCGCGCTCCAGATGTAGGCCGGTGGCCCCTCCTCGCCCGCGTGCGCCACCCGGTGCAGACCCAGTTCGCGGCAGCGGGCAAACACGCGCTCGAACTTTTCCGGCGGGTGGCCGAGTTCACTGGAATCGAGCCCCACGCCAATGAATTGGTCCTGAAATGGCAGAGCCTGCTCCAGCGTGGCAAAAGCGTCTTCTTCGCTCAGATGGCGCAGGAAGCAGAGAATCAGCGCGGCGCTGATGCCCCATTCGCGCTGCGCGTCTTCGCAGGCGCGGTGCAGGCCGTGGATGACCGTCTCCATGGACACGCCGCGCGCCGTGTGCGTCTGCGGGTCAAAGAAGATTTCCGCGCGCACCACGTTGTCTGCGGCCGCGCGCGTCAGGTAGGCACTAGCCATATCGTAGAAGTCCTGCTCATGCAGGAGCACGCTCGCACCGGCGTAGTAAATATCGAGAAAACTCTGCAGATCGCTGAAGGCGTAGGCACTGCGCAATGCCTCCACGCTGGCATAAGGCAGCGCCACGCCATTGCGCTTCGCCAGAGCAAATATCAGTTCGGGCTCGAGCGATCCCTCAATATGAATGTGCAGCTCTGCCTTGGGCATGGCACAGAGCAAACCGGGCAGATGCGCAGCGGCGATAGCGGGGGGTGCGAACACGGCAATTCTCCTTGTCAATGCAAAAGGCCGCCCGAAGGCGGCCCCAGGGCACAAGCGCCTCTGCAGGCGCACGTGCTTACTTCTTTTCGCCGCCAGGCACGTTGCCTTCCACGCCCTTGACGTAGAAGTTCACGCCACCGAGGAACTTGTCATCGGCCACGGCGCCCGCAGCGATCACTTCCTTGCCGGTGTTGTCGACCAGCGGTCCCTTCCAGATGTGGAAGGTGCCAGCCTTCAGGCCGGCCTTGACTTCATCGACCTTGGCTTTGATATCGGCCGGCACGTCCTCGGCAATCGACACCATGTCGATGGCGCCTTCCTTCACGCCCCACCAAGCCTGGCCCGTGGACCAGGTGCCGTCAAGCACATCCTTGACGGCCTTGGTGTAGTAAGGCGTCCAGTTGATGACGGCCGAACCCAGGTGGGCCTTGGGACCGTAGGCGGTCATGTCCGAATCCCAGCCGAAAGCGCGCTTGCCCTTTTCCTGCGCGGTCTTGAGCACGGCAGGCGAATCGGTGTTCTGGAACAAAACGTCGGCGCCGCCGTTGATCAGCGAAGTCGCCGCTTCGGTCTCCTTGGGCGGGCTGAACCATTCGTTCACCCACACCACTTTGGTCTGGATCTTGGGATTCACGCTTTGTGCACCCAGCGTGAAGCTGTTGATGTTGCGCAGCACCTCGGGGATCGGCACCGAACCCACCACACCCAGGGTGTTGGTCTTGGTCATGCCGCCGGCAATCACGCCCGCCATGTAGGCGCCTTCGTAAGTGCGGCTGTCGTAGGTGCGCAGGTTCTCGGCCGTCTTGTAGCCGGTGGCGTGTTCGAACTTGACGCCAGGGTTGTCGGCCGCCACTTTGAGCATCGATTCCATGTAGCCAAACGTGGTGCCAAAGATCAGCTTGTTGCCCTGCCCCGCCATGTCGCGCAGCACGCGTTCGGCGTCGGCCGATTCGGGCACGCTTTCGACGAAGGTAGTGACGATCTTGTCGCCAAATTCCTTTTCAATGGCCTTGCGCGCATTGTCATGCGCATAGGACCAGCCACCGTCGCCCACCGGGCCGACATAGGCAAACGCAATCTTCAGCGGCTCAGCGGCCGGTGCGGGCGCAGCGGCCACCGGTGCGGGCGCAGCCGCAGGGGCGGGTGGCTCCTCCTTCTTGCCACAGCCCACGAGCGCGGCGGCGGCCACGGCGGACAGTGCAACCACTTTAAGGAGTGTGCGTTTGTGCAGGTCGGTCATGTCGGGTTTCCTTGTTGGTTAAGAAATACAAGTTAGCAGGACGAAAGCGGATGATTATGAAGTGTTACAGCAGATTTCAGCTGCTGGCGTGGAACGGCTTGCCCAGCGAGGCGGGCATGTTCACACGTATCCACGCCGGGTTGCGCGAGATCAGCGCCAGCACCACGATGGTGGCCAGGTAGGGCAGCATGCTGAGCCACTGGCTGGGCACCTGCACCCCAGAGGCCTGCAGGTGGAACTGCAGCATGGTCACGCCGCCAAACAGGTAGGCCCCGAGCAGGACACGGCCTGGACGCCAGGTGGCGAAGGTGGTGAGCGCCAGGGCGATCCAGCCGCGCCCGGCCACCATGTTTTCAACCCACAACGGCGTGTACACGGTAGAGATGAACGCCCCGGCGAGACCGCACATCGCGCCCCCGGCCATGACGGCCGCCAACCGGATGCGGCGCACCGGGTAACCCAGCGCATGCGCCGACTCGGGCGACTCACCCACCGAGCGCAGGATCAGGCCAGAGCGGGTGCGGTAGAGGAACCACACCAGCGCCCCGGCAAACGCCACCGTCAAATACACCAGCGGATGCTGGCGAAACAGCGCTGGGCCGATCAGCGGCAGATCACGCAGCCAGGGTAGCGTGAACTTCGGGATCTCCGGCAGGCGCGCCTGGACGTAGCCGATGCCGACAAAAGCCGAAAAACCGACGCCAAACAGGCTGAGCGCCAGGCCCGTGGCGTACTGGTTGGTGCCCAGCCAGATCACCAGCCAGCCAAACACCGCCGCCAGCAGCGCCCCCGCCAGCATGCCGGCAGCAAAGCCCAGCCAGGGGTTGCCGGTGTGCACCACGGCGGCAAAGCCGGCAATGGCGGCGCACAGCATCATGCCTTCGGCGCCCAGGTTGACGATGCCGGCTTTTTCGTTGATCAACAGACCCAGGGCCGCAATCGCCAGCACGGTGCCGGCGCTCAGCGTAGAGCCAATAAGAAGTGCCCAGGATTCCATATCAGCCTCCCGCCTTCGCGCCAGCAACGCGCACCCAGCGCACGCGGTAGGCAATCAAGGTATCGCAGGCCAGTAGCGTGAACAGCAGCAGGCCCTGAAACACCCCCGTCAATGATTTGGGCAAACCCAGGCGCGATTGCGCCAGCTCGCCGCCGATGTAGAACATGCTCATCAGAATCGCCGAGAGCACCATGCCCACCGGGTGCAGTCGCCCGACAAAGGCCACGATGATGGCGGCAAAACCGTAGCCGGCCGGCACATAGGGGGTGAGCTGGCCAATCGGCCCGGCCACCTCCAGCGCGCCCGCCAGACCAGCGGCACCACCCGAAACCAGCAGCGCCGTCCACAGCGCACGGCGCGACGAAAAGCCGGCGTAACGCGCCGCAGCCGGTGCCAGACCTGAGACCTGCTGGGCAAAACCGGCGCGCGAGCGAAACAGGAACAGCCACAGCACGGCCGAACCCGCCAGCGCAATCAGCAGGCCAATATTCATGCGCGAGCCCGCCATGAGGCGCGGAATCTGCGTCGCCTTTTCAAACGCCCGCGTTTGCGGAAAGTTGTAGCCCATGGGGTCTTTCCACGGCCCAAACACCAGGTAGCTGAGCACCAGAATGGCGACGTAGACCAGCATCAAGCTCACCAAAATTTCATTGGCATTGAACTTGTCGCGCAGCAAGGCGGTGAGCCCACCCCAGGCCATGCCGCCCAGCGTGCCTGCCAGCAGCACGGCCAGCATGATCCAGCTGCCGGTGGTCTTGTCCGCCATCAGCGCCACGCCGCCCGCGGCAATCGCGCCCATCACGAACTGGCCCTCGGCGCCAATGTTCCAGACATTGGAGCGAAAGCACACCGCCAGGCCCAGGGCAATCAAGAGCAGCGGCGTCGCCTTGACCATCAGCTCGCCCAGGGCGTAGCGCGACTTGAGCGGCTCCCAGAAGAACACTTCGAGCCCGCGCAGCGGGTCTTTGCCCAGCAGCGCAAACAGCGCCACGCCAATGAGCACGGTGATGGCGAGCGCCAGCACGGGCGAGCCGTAGATCCACCGTTTCGACGCCGCAGGGCGTGCTTCAAGCTTGAGCATGGTGGGCCTCCGCCGTCTGTTTCAGGTGCTGCTGCACATCGGCATGCCACAACCCGCTCATCCACTCGCCAATGCGCGGCGCGGTGGCGTCGGCGCGGTCCACCGAGGGCGAGAGATGCCCCTTGGCCATGACGTAAAGCCGGTCGCACAGATCAAACAGCTCATCGAGCTCTTCGCTCAGCACCAGCACCGCACAGCCGGCATCGCGCAGCGCCAGGATTTCGCTGCGAATCTGCTGCGCTGCACCCACGTCCACGCCCCAGGTGGGTTGCGAGACGATGAGCAGGCTGGGGCCAGCGGAAATCTCGCGCCCCACAATGAATTTTTGCAAGTTGCCACCTGAGAGCGATTGCGCCGGTGCATCCGGCCCGCCGGCCTTGACGCCAAAGCGCGCAATGATTTGCTGCGCCTGGGCGCGCAGCGCCCCCACGTCGATCCAGCCCAGCGAACGCACCGCATCGCTGCGGGTCAGCAGCAGGTTGTGCGCCAGGCCAATGCTGGGCACGGCGCCCCGCCCCAAGCGCTCTTCCGGCACGAAATGCAGGCCCAGCGCACGGCGCTGGCGCGGCCCCAGGTGGCCAGCGTTCTGCCCCGCCACCTGCACCATGGCCGGTTCGGCACGCGGGTCTTCGCCCGACAGCGCGTAGAGCAACTCCTTCTGGCCATTGCCCGAGACGCCGGCAATGCCCACCACCTCGCCGGCCTGCACCTGCAGTTCCAGGTCGATCAAATCGACACCAAACGGATCGGTGCGCACCAGGCTCAGATGGTCCACGCGCAACACCACAGCGCCCCGCTGCACCGCGCGGTGTTCCAGCGCGGGCGGCTCGGCGCCGATCATCAGGCGCGAGAGCGAAGCGTTCGATTCCTCGCGCGGGTCACACACGCCGGTAACCTTGCCGCCGCGCATCACCGTACAGGCCGTGCACAACGCGCGGATTTCGTGCAGCTTGTGGCTGATGTAGAGGATGCTGCAGCCCTCGGCCGCCAGCTTGCGCAGCACCACGAACAGCCGCTCGACCGCCTGCGGCGTCAGCACCGAGGTGGGTTCGTCAAGAATGAGCAAACGCGGCTCGGTCAGCAGCGCGCGGATGATCTCGACCCGCTGCATCTCGCCCACGCTGAGCGTGTGCACCGGGCGCTCGGGGTCGATGTCCAGACCGTAGTCGGCCGCCTTGGCAGTGATGCGCCGCGCCACTTCGGCCAGCGCGAGGCTCTTGTCCAGCCCCAGCCAGACGTTCTCGGCCACGGTCAGCGTATCGAACAGGCTGAAGTGCTGGAACACCATGGCGATGCCCAGTTGCCGGGCTTCCTGCGGATTGCGTACCTGGACCGGGCGGCCGTCGAACTGCACACTGCCTTCGTCGGGCCGCACGGCGCCGTAAATGACTTTCATCAGCGTCGATTTGCCGGCGCCGTTCTCACCGAGCACGGCATGGATTTCGCCCGGCTGCACGCTCAGCGACACGCCGCTGTTGGCCACCACGGCAGGGTAGCGCTTGGTGATGCCGGTGAGCTGCAGGCGCGGCGGCGCCGGGCCAATTGGCGAGGGAGAAGCGGAAGAATTCATGCGCGTTGTTGTCTCCGGAATGTTGTATTTTAATAGTCAAATCGGCATCCAGCGCTTATTCTATATGCGCATACAGCTATCCTTTTGGTAGCGAATCAGCCACCTTGCGCACGCACTCGCGCAGCCAGGCCACGGCAGCGGAATGCTGCGTCCGCGCATGCCAGAGCTGGTAGTAGCCCAGCGGCGGAAACGCCAGCGGCGGCGCCAGAATGGTCAGCGGCAGGCGTGCAGTGAAGCGCTCGCAGTACTGGCGGCCCGTGGTGAGCACCAGCAGGCTGGACGCCACCATCTCCGGAATCTGCCCGAAATGCGCGCAGCGGGCAACGATATTGCGCGAGAGGCCCAGGCCGTCGAGGTGCGCGTCGATCACGCCGCGCGCGCCGGGGTGGGTGGGCGTGGGGGCAATGTGCTCGGCCTGCAACCAGTCGTCCAGACTCCAGCCGCGGCGCACAGCGGGGTGCTCGCGCGAGACCAGGCACACCACCTCATCGGCAAACAGCTTGCCCAGGTGCAGGTCGCCCGGCGGTTCGGGCCAGTTGCCGATCACCAGGTCGGCCCCGCCATCGGCCAGTTGCGCGTGGTAGTGCGCGTCGGGCGAGAGCGGCAGGATCTCGATCGGGCACAGCGGCGCCTCGGCCTTGATGCGCGCCACCAGCCGAGGCAGAAACAGCGGGTCCAGGTAGTCGCTGGCCGCGACGCGAAAGCTGCGCGTGCTGGTGCGCGGATCGAACCCCCGCGCATCGGAAAACAGCGCCTCGGCGCTGCGCAGAATATCGGCCGCCGGCTCCACCATGCGCAGCGCGGCGTCGGTGGGCACCATGGTGCTGCCCGAGCGCACCAGCAGCGGATCACCCGAGAGCTCCCGCAGGCGCTTGAGCGCGGCAGACACGGCCGGCTGGTGCATGCCCAGGCGGATGGCGGCCCTCGATACGCTGCGTTCAGTGAGCACGGTGTGCAAGACCCTTATGAGATGGAGGTCTATCTTGTCGAAAAGGGCTTGGTCTCTCATAGTTGTTTGCGCATTCGCGTCATATGCTGGCGCTTATGCGGGCCAGCGCAATGCGTTCTACCCTTAGTAACCGCATTTGGAGCGGATCACAAAACTCAGCGAAGCGATCTTGGCAAGGCGCTCTGCCGCAGGCAGTACAAACCGTACGGCAAGGCAGAGCAACAACGCCAAGAGAGTTTTGTTATCCGCTCTCATCCTGTACCGCTGTACCCTTTGCCCATGCGCCCCTTGCACTTCATCCGTCGCGGTCAGCCTGTAGCGCTGGCCAATGTACCACCCGAGCGCACGCTGCTGGAGCTGCTGCGCGAAGACCTGGGCGCCACCGGAACCAAGGAGGGCTGCGGCGAAGGCGACTGCGGTGCCTGCACCGTGGTGCTGGGCGAAATGGAGGGCGAACGCATCCGCTACCGCGCCATCAACGCCTGCATCCGCCTGGCGCATTCCATCGACGGCATGGCGCTGTGGACGGTGGAAGATCTGACCGAAGACCCGCTAATCGAACTGGTGAGCTTGCCCACGGCGCACAAACCGTCGCGAGCGGACGGCGGGCTAGGCGCACGGAGCGCAGGAACCGGAGTGGACCTTGGGGTCCATGAGGATTCCGAGCACCGCGCAACGACGCCCCCCGTTCGCGCAGCAGGTTTGCATCCAGCCCAGGAAGCCATGGTGCAGTGCCACGGCTCTCAGTGCGGCTTCTGCACGCCCGGCTTCGTAATGAGCCTGTTTGCCATGTACCAGAGCCGCTGCTGCCAGGGCGAGGCGATCACGCGCGCCGATGCAGTGCACGAACTGTCGGGCAACCTGTGCCGCTGCACCGGCTACCGCCCGATTCTGGATGCGGCGCAGGCCATGGGCGATCTGCCGGTGCAGGCCGTCAACGAGCCGCGTTTGCTACAACAATTGAAGCTGTTAACGCTTACCAGACAAGCGCTAGAGCCTGATTTGACCTATATTTCTCCGCCCACGGAAGCGGCCTTGCTGGCAGCGCGCGCGGCACACCCGCTGGCGCAGGTGGTGGCGGGTTGCACCGATGTGGGCCTGTGGGTCACCAAGCAGCACCGCCAGTTTGCCCAGGTGCTGGACGTCACCCAGGCGGCCGAGTTGCGCCGCATCGAAGAGGGTGCCGGCCACCTGCGCATCGGCGCCGCCGTGACGCTGGCCGATGCCTTTGGCGCCTTGCAGCAGCACTGGCCCGACGCCCTGCGCTTTGCCGCCCGCTTTGCCGGCTTGCCGGTGCGCAACTCGGGCACGCTGGGCGGCAACGTGGCCAACGGCTCGCCGATTGGCGACTCGATGCCGCTCCTGATCGCGCTGCGCGCCCGCGTCGAGCTGGGCAGCGTGCGCGGCACGCGCGAACTGGCGCTCGAAGACCTCTACACCGGCTACCGGCAAAACGTGATGGCGGCGGACGAGCTGCTCTTGCGCATCCACGTGCCGCTGCCCCAGCCCAACGAACGGCTGCGTGCTTACAAGGTATCGAAACGCTTTGACGACGACATCTCCGCCGTCTGCCTGGTGTTCAACCTCACGCTGGAGCAAGGCGAAGTCCGCGCAGCGTCAATCGGTGCCGGCGGTGTCGCCGCCACGCCGGCCCGCGCCCGCGCGGCCGAGGCGGCGCTCGTCGGCCAGCCCTGGAGCGAAGCCACGGTGCAGGCCGCTGCCGCCGCGCTGCAGGCCGAGTTCGATCCCATCTCGGACATGCGCGCCAGCAGCGCCTACCGCCGCGCCATGCTGGCGGCCCTGCCCCAGCGCTTCTGGCTGGAAACCCAAGGCGGCGCTCCGGCCAGCCTGGACCTGCTGGCCTTGGAGGAATTGCCATGACTGCACGCGATGGGCTTTCTGTGAGCCGCGATGCCGTGGCCGATCCCGTAGCAATGGCCGCCGACACCATCGCTGAGCTGCCCCTTTCGCCGCATGGCCACGCCGCTGCTGCGTCGCCGCGCGCCTTGGGCCATCCGCATGCGCACGAGAGCGCCCGTGCCCAGGTGGCGGGCAACGCCAGCTACATCGACGATCTGCCCGAACTCAAGGGCACGCTGTACGCCGCGCCCATCCTGTCCAAAGTGGCGCACGGGCGCCTGAACGGCGTGGACGCAGCCGCCGCATTGGCCATGCCCGGCGTGCGCGGTGTCGTACTGTCGGCCGATATTCCCGGCGACAAGCTGCTTGCCGCCTTTGCGCACGACGAGCCGGTGTTCGCTTTTGAGACCGTGCAGCACGTAGGCCAGGTGATTGGCGTGGTCGTGGCCGAATCCGTCATGCAGGCGCGCCGCGCCGCGCGCGCGGTGCAGGTGGACATTGCCCCCCTGCCGGCGGTGCTGGACCCGCGCGCGGCGCACGCGCAGCAGAGTTACGTGCTGCCGCCGGTGTTCGTGCGCCGGGGAGCGCCCGACACCGCGATGGCGAGCGCGCCGCACCAACTGAGCGGCAGTTTCGATGTGGGCGGCCAGGAGCACTTCTACCTGGAAGGCCAGATCGCCTACGCCCTGCCGCTGGAGCAGAACCAGTGGTGGATTCATTCCAGCACGCAGCACCCCGGCGAAGTGCAGCACTGGGTGGCCCACGCACTGGGCATCGACAACCACGCCGTCACCGTGCAGTGCCGGCGCATGGGCGGTGGTTTTGGCGGCAAGGAGACGCAGGCCGGCCATCTGGCGGTGTGGTCCGCCGTGGCGGCGCACAAGTTCGGCGCGCCGGTCAAGCTGCGGCTCGACCGCGACGACGACTTTCTGGTCACCGGCAAGCGCCACCCGTTTTCCTACGACTACGAGGTGGGTTTTGACGGGCGCGGCCGCATCACGGCGCTGGTGCTGACCATGTTTGCCAATTGCGGTTTCTCCGCCGACCTGTCCGGCCCGGTGGCGGACCGCGCGGTGTTCCACTGCGACAACGCCTATTTCCTTGAAAACGTACTGGTGGCGTCTTACCGCTGCAAGACCAACACGCAAAGCCACACCGCGTTTCGCGGTTTTGGCGGCCCGCAGGGCGTGATTGCGATCGAGCGCATTCTGGGCGACATCGCCGGTGCGCTCGGGCTCGACGCCTTCGACGTGCGCATGGCCAACCTCTACAGCGACGAACCACTGGCCGACGGCAAAGGCAAGCGCGACACCACGCACTACCAGATGCAGGTGGAAGACAACATCCTGCACGCGCTGCTGCCCGAGTTGGAGCAAACCTGCAACTACCGCGCGCGAGCAACCGAGATTGCTGCCTGGAACGCCCGGCAGACGGCACTGCGCCGCGGCATCGCGATCACGCCGGTCAAGTTTGGCATCAGCTTCACCGCCACTTTGTTCAACCAGGCGGGCGCGCTGGTGCATGTGTACACCGACGGCAGCGTGCAGGTGAACCACGGCGGCACCGAGATGGGACAGGGCCTGCACACCAAGGTGGCGCAGATCGTGGCGGACGAGCTGGGCGTGCCGATGGCGCAGGTGCTGGTGACGGCCAGCGACACCAGCAAAGTGCCCAACGCCAGCGCCACGGCGGCGTCTAGCGGCACCGACCTCAATGGCCGCGCGGCGCAGTTCGCCGCACGCAACATCCGCGACAACCTGGCCTCTTTCGTCTGCGGGCTTGACACCTGCGGCGCCGGCGAAATCACGTTTGCGGGTGGCGAGGTCATCTCGCCCAAAGGCCGGCGCAGCTTCAACGAAGTGGTCAAAGAGGCCTACGCCAACCGCATCCAGCTCTGGAGCGACGGCTTCTACCGCACGCCGAAAATTCATTACGACAAGACCACGCTGACCGGGCGCCCGTTCTTCTACTTCGCCTACGGCGCCGCCTGCACCGAGGTGGTGATCGACACGCTTACCGGTGAGAGCCGGGTGCTCAAGGTGGACATCCTGCACGACGTGGGCCACAGCATCAACCCGGCCATCGACATCGGGCAGATCGAAGGCGGCTTTGTCCAGGGCATGGGGTGGCTGACCACCGAAGAACTGGTCTGGAAGGCCGACGGCGCGCTTGCCACGCACGCGCCCAGCACCTACAAGATTCCTGCCACCGGCGACATCCCCGAGCATTTTCGCATCGCCCTGTGGCCCGAGGCCAACCGCGAAGACAACGTGGGCGGCAGCAAGGCCGTGGGCGAACCGCCTTTCATGCTGGCGGTCAGCGTGTACGAGGCGCTGCGCCACGCAATTGCCGCCGCGCGGCCCCAGGACGGCGACGCGGCGTGGATCCCCATTGCGCTTCAGGCACCGGCCACGGCCGAGAGCGTGCTGCGGGCGCTGGGGCGGTTGCCCGCCTGAGCATTCTCATCGGGCGATGGCGGCGGCACGAACACAAAAATAGTGACGTTTTCGGCCTCTAGCGCATATTTCACAAGCGTAGTGAGCTATTTATTTAATAGCACTTCGTGTTCCGTGGCCGCTGGCTCAGGTCTGTCTACCGGCATCACCACACAGTTGCGCCCGGCGCGCTTGGCCTCGTAGCAGGCCATGTCGGCGGCGTGCAGCACGGCGGCCACATCGCGCAACTGCGCCGTCAGTGGCACCAGGCCAATGCTGACCCCCAAGGTGAAGCTGCGCCCGCCATACACCGGCTCCCAGGCACGCACCGCCGCACGCAATTGCTCAGCCACTGCCAGGCCGTGGGCGGCCGAGCAGTTGGGCAGCACCACCACAAATTCGTCTCCGCCCAGGCGGGCCACCCAACCGGCCTGACGCACCTGGGCTTCGAGCAGACGGGCAACATGCTCCAGCACATCGTCGCCCGCAGTGTGACCGGCAATGTCGTTGACCACCGTGAAGTGGTCCAGATCCAGGTACATCACCACACCGCAGAGCGCCTCACCGTGCGCTGCGACGCTCTCGTCGAGCCCCAGCAGCACGCCGCGCAGGCGCTCTTCAAACGCACGGCGGTCGGGCAGGCCCGTAATGGGGTCGTGCAGGCGCTCGTGCCGGCGCTGGCGGCGCGCTTCGTGCACCGCCGTCAACTCCTCCAGAATCCAGACGATGCCGGCCGACATGCCTGGTGCCTCGGCGGCGCGGCCCTGCACCCGTGCCCAGACGGGGCTGCCGTCCTTGCGTGCGAAGCACAGGTCACCGTCAAAGGCGCCGTGAGCGGCGAACGCCGCCCGGGCCCGCTCCTCTCCCTGGGCCCAGGCCGCGTCCGACGCATACAGCGCGCGCACCGGCTGGCCAAGGAGTTCGTCGGTGTTGTAGCCCAGCATTTGCGCTGCCTGGCGCCCGAGCATGCTCAGGCGGGCCGCGCGCGTGATGACGATGCCCACCGGAGCATGGTCCAGGATGGCCTGCAGGCTTCCCGTCAACGCACTGTCGCGCAGCGCCTGACCGCTGCGCTCCAATACCAAGCCGTCAAGCAGCTGCGTCAGCGTGCCAACTTCATCGCCCAGAAGGGGCGCGGGCGCTATCGAATCCTCAAAATCTCCCTGCTGCGCCAAGCCCCATGCCCGCTCGCGCAGGCGCGCCAGCGGCTGCATCTGCCAGAGGCTGAGCAAAGCCCCCAACAACGCGATCAGGCCCACCGCCAGCACCGCGAGCCACCAGGCCCGGCGCTGCGTGCCCTCCAGCGGCGCGAGCAAAGCCTGCGCTTCGCTGACACGGGCCACCGTCCACTGGGGAAGCGGCATCTGGGCCAGACTGACGACGAAGCCCGGAACGACTTCGGTGCGACCCGGTGCGGCAGCCGCCTCATTCTGTGCAGACCAGACTTTATAGGCCTGTGCCAAGCCCGGCTCGTCGCTGATCTTTCCCAGTACGCGGCGTGGATCGGGATGGGAAAGAATCGTCCCGTCGCTTGCAAACACGACCAGACGCGAACCCGACTGCTCCGGCGGCGCCATGGAAGCGGGCAGCAGGCCTTGCGATTGTAGGCGCAGCGCCCCCGCCACGACGCCGGTGAGCGATCCGTCCGCCCCATGCAGCGGCTGCGTGAACATGACGCGCGCATCGCCCGTCCGGCTGCCGACCAGCTCGGAGACGATGGGCTTGCCGTCCATCAGGGTGCGCCGCAAGGCTTCGCGCTCGGCCGGCTCCAGCGCCGCAGCCTCGCCCTGCACGCCATACTGCAGATTCACCCTGAGCGTGCCATCGGCCCGCGCGACCTGCATGGCGTCAAAAAACTGTACCGCTGGCAGGCCTTGCTGCAAGAGCCACTCCAGCGAGGACGGCGCCTCGAGCATCTGGGGCGTAATCCCTGCGGCCACCGTGCGCAGCACCTTCTGACTTTGCTCTATTTTGCTGGCCAGAACGCGTGCCAGTGTCTGCACCTCATCGCCCTGCTGGCGCATCACGCGCTGCAGCGCTTCGTCGGCAGCGGCCCGGGTGGCAATCCAGCCTGAGGCGGCTCCGGCCACCAATGCGGCCCCCATCAGCAGTGCCGCAAGGCGCAAAGCCAGCGACCCGGGCAGCACAAAACCCTGCAGTGGAGTGTGCCCGCTCATGGTCCGAGGCACGCAAACGAAGGGGTGCCGATAGAAGGAAAGAACGAAAGCGTGATCGCAGACATGGCTGACAATCAATATACGCAGCGCTGCGATGGCAGGCGCTTGGGTAGAACCCGCAAACGCGGACTATGAAAACCCTGAGTGGAGCAGGCGACAAGGACCGCGCGGCCTTGCTAGTGTGCAGTCCCGTAAATAGTTGCCTGAAATGAAATCGATGGATTCGTGCTCAGGACAAGGCGCAAACCGCAGTGATAGCCATTGCTATCACGAGGATTTGCAACGCGGTACTGGGCACGAAGGCGCTGTTTTCTAGGCAATGTATTTGCGGGACAGCACGCTAGCCGCCAGCGACCAGTTGAAGCGCACGCGGCTCGGGCAGCTTGAGTACATTGCCCGACCCCAGAATCAACCCATGCTCGCGCAGACTGCGCAGCACCCGCGAGAAGGTTTCGGGCGCGATGCCCAGTTGGGCTGCGATCAACCGCTTGCGCTGATGCAGCGTCACGCTCATCGTGCCGCTGGCGTCGTTCTGGGCATGGCGCAGCAACCACTGGGCGCAGCGCGCCTCGGCGTCCTGTGCCAAGCGGCTGACGGCCAGTTCGGTTTGCTGCCGGTAACCCGCGGCCAGATCGTGCAACAGGGTTTGCGCCGCACCGGGGAGCGATTCCAGCGCGGAGCGAAACTGTGCCAGGGGCTGGCGGCGCAACTGCACCCGGGTTTCGGCCACCATGTCAACGGCGCAGGGCTGGCCCAGCATGGCAGACGCGGCATCGAGCCAGAACGGGCCTTCCACCACGCCCAACTGCTGGCGCACCTGGGCGCCATCGTGTACACACAAAAGAACGCGTCCATGCAGCAGGTGCAGGACATCGTCGGGTTGCTGTTGGCGTTGCCGCAGCACCTCGCCAGGCGCCGCAGTTTCTACGTCGGCGGAGGGGTGGGAAGAGAGAAGAGGCAACATCCGGGCCACTTTGCAAGGCAGCCCCCAATGAGGTATTGCGCAAAATCAAACCTGGGGCTCGCAAAGTCGCACCCGCCGGGCCACTTTGCTTTGCATCAAGGCATTCGCCCCTGCTGCGATGCAGCATTGAACGTTCAGCCCCCCGCCAGCTCCGTTTTCTCGGGAGTCCGCCAGCCGCCGCCCAGGGCCTTGTAGAGCGCCACTTCGTTTTGCTGGCGCGCCAACTGAATCTGCGCGAGCGCCTGCTGCGTGGCAAACAGCGCGCGCTGGGCGTCGAGCACATCGAGGTAGCTGGCAATGCCGTTGCGGTAGCGAAGATCGGCCAGGCGGAAGCGCTCGGATTCGGCACTGGCCTGCGCTTGCGTGGCGCTCACTTGGTCGGCCAGCGTGGCTCGGCTGGCCAGCGCGTCGGCCGCCTCGCGGAACGCCACCTGGATGGCCTTTTCGTACTGGGCCACGGCCGCTTGGCGCGCGGCCAGCGCGGAGTCGAGGTTGGCCTGGTTGCGCCCACCATCAAAAATCGGCAGCAGTGCCTGCGGCGCCAGGGTCCAGCCCCATGCGCCGTTCTTGAACAAGCCCGAAAGCGCGCTGCTGGCCGTGCCGGCGCTGGCGGTCAGCGCTATGCGCGGAAAGAACGCCGCGCGCGCAGCGCCAATATTGGCATTGGCCGAGCGCAGTTGCTGCTCCGCCTGGCGCACGTCCGGTCGGCGGGTCAGCAAGTCCGAAGGCAAGCCGGCGGGGACATGGGCAAACGCAATGACCGGCTGCGCACCGGTGTGCAGCAAATCGTCCGGCAATGGCGCGCCGGCCAGCAGCGTGAGCGCATTCACGTCCAGCGCGCGCAGGCGCCGCTGCTGCGCGAGGGTGGCGCGCGCCGCCGCCGTGAGCGATTCGGCCTGGCGCAGGTCGAGCGCCGAACTCACGCCTTGGTCAAAGCGCAGTTGGGTGAGCCGCAAGGAGTCGTCCCGCGTGGCCAGGGTGCGCTCGGTCAAGGCAAGCAGCGCGTCATTGGTTTGCAGGCTCAGCCAGGCGTTGGCGAGCGCCGCCACCAAGCTGGTCTGCACGGCGCTCCGCGCTTCCTGCGTGGCGAAATACTGCGCCAGCGCCGATTCCTCCAGGCTGGCGATGCGGCCAAAGAAGTCGATTTCCCAGGACGCCAGGGCAACGCCCGCCGAATACGTGCTGGTGATGCCTCCGCTGCCATTGGCCGCCGGTTGGCGGTTGCCACTGGCGGCCAGATTCAGGGTCGGCGTGCGGTCCGCAGAGCGGATCTGGTACTGGGCGCGCGCCTGTTCGATGGCCAGCGCTGCCACCCGCAGGTCGCGGTTGCCGTCCAGGGCCCGTGCCACGATGGCGCGCAGGCGCGCGTCCTGCACGAAGTCCTGCCAGGCAATGTCTGCCGCCGGCCGGCTGTCCACGGCACCGACCGCTGACTCCGGAAACTGGGCAGGGATCGGAGCATCAGGCCGCTGGTAGCTTGGAACAAACGAGCAGCCCGCAGCCAGCATCGCGAGTGCGCTGACTGCCAGCCGGGTGCGGCACGGGCGCAGGGAAAGGGACGGCATCTTGGCCTTAAACATGGTGGTCCTCCGCCACGCTTTGCTGGTGCGCATGCTGGGCATCGAACTGGCGCTGGCGCGCACTGCCCTTGAACAGGCCGCGCACCAGCACGAAAAAGATGGGAACGAAAAATACCGCCAGCGCAGTGCCGGTCAGCATTCCGCCAATCACGCCAGTGCCGATGGCGCGCTGGCTGGCCGAGCCGGCGCCGGTTGCCAGCGCAAGCGGCAGCACGCCCAGGGTGAAGGCCATGGAGGTCATCACGATCGGGCGAAAGCGCAAATGGGCGGCCGCCAGAGCAGCCTCCATGGCGCTCTTGCCCTGGGCCTGCAGGTCCTTGGCAAACTCGATGATCAGGATGGCGTTCTTGGCCGACAGACCAATGATGGTCACCAGCCCCACCTGGAAGTACACGTCGTTCGCATAGCCGCGCAGCAGCGTGGCGAGCAGAACGCCAAGAACTCCCAGCGGCACCACCAGAATGACCGCAAGTGGAATGGTCCAGCTCTCGTACAGCGCCGCGAGGCACAGAAACACCGCCAGGATGGAGAAGGCATACACGATGATCGCCTGGGAGCCAGCCAACTTTTCCTCGCGCGACTGCCCGGTCCACTCGTAGCCGAAACCGGCGGGCAACTGGCTGGCGAGGCGTTCCATCTCTGCCATGGCTGCGCCGGTGCTCTGACCAGGCGCCGCCGAGCCGCTGATGCGCATCGCCGGGTAGCCGTTGTAGCGCACGGTCTGCATGGCTCCCGCCACCCAGTGCGTCGTGGCAAAGGCAGAAAACGGCACCGCCTTGCCCTGTGCATTCAGCACATTGAGCGCGAGCAGGTCATCGGGCTGCATGCGGGCCGGCGCATCGGCCTGCACCACCACGCGCTGGAGGCGCCCGGCGTTCGGAAAGTCGTTCACATAGGCCGAGCCGAGCGCCGTGGAGATGGCGCTGCTGATGGCGTCGTACGGCACGCCCAGCGCACTGGCGCGGGCGCGGTCAATGTCGATCTGCAATTGCGGTGCGTCTTCCAGCCCGTCGGGTCGCACCTGGCTGAGCAATTTGCTTTGCGATGCCATGCCGAGCAACTGATTGCGCGCAGCGAGCAGCGCGTCGTGCCCAAGCCCCCCACGGTCCTGCAGGCGGAAGCTGAAGCCCGAGGCCGCCCCGAGCTCGGGAATCGGCGGTGGGCTGAGCGGAAAAATGAACGCGTCGCGGATGCCCGAGAGCGCGCCAAACGCCCGGCCCGCAATTCCCTCTGCGGAGCTGCCGGGCTCTTTGCGCTTGTCCCAATCGGTCAAGGTGATGAAGGCCAGCGCCGCGTTCTGTCCCTGGCCTGAGAAGCTGAAACCCAGCACGCTCACCATGCTTTGCACTTCGGGCTGCTTGAGCATGAAGCCTTCGACCTGCTCCATCACGGCCTGGGTGCGGCCCAGGGTGGCGCCCGGGGGAAGTTGCACGTTCACCAGCATGGTGCCCTGGTCTTCGTTGGGCAGGAAGGACGTCGGCAGGCGCATGTACACGACCGCCGCCGCCGCGCCAATCGCCAGGTAAAGAATGAGCGTGCGCGGCGCGCGGCGCAGCACGCGCGCCACCACGCCTTCATAGCCATGCGTGGTGCGTGAGAAGCCCCGGTTGAACCAGCCAAAGAAGCCGCCCTTGGCGTGGTGGTGGCCCGCTTGCACCTGCTTGAGCAGTGTGGCGCAGAGCGCCGGCGTGAGCGACAGCGCGAGGAACGCGGAAAACGCAATCGACGCCACCATCACGGCAGCGAACTGGCGGTAGATGTTGCCCACCGAGCCCGAAAAGAACGCCAGCGGTGTGAACACCGACACCAGGACCACCGTGACGCCGATGATGGCGCCGGAAATTTGGCCCATGGCCTTGCGCGTCGCTTCCAGAGGGGGCAGGCCCTCCTCGCTCATGATGCGCTCGACGTTTTCCACCACCACGATGGCGTCGTCCACGACGATACCAATCACCAGCACCATGCCGAACATGGTCAGCACGTTGATGGAAAAGCCCAGCGCCAGCAACGTGGCAAAGGTACCCAGCAGCGCCACCGGCACGACGATGGTCGGAATGATGGTGTAGCGCAGGTTTTGCAGAAACAGGAACATCACCAGGAACACCAGAGCCACGGCTTCCGCCAGCGTCACGGCCACCTGGGTAATGGAAATTTGTACGAAGCGCGAGCTGTCGTAGGGGATCGACCACTTCATGCCTTGCGGGAAAAAGCGCTCGAGCTCGGCCATCTTGGCGCGCACCGTTTTGGCCGCTGCCAGGGCGTTGCCGGACGGCGAGAGCTGCAGGCCCACGCCCACAGATGGCTTGCCATTGAGGCGGGCCGACGTGGCATAGGACTGACCGCCCAGCTCAATGCGTGCCACGTCCCGCAGGCGCACCGTGCTGCCATCGGCATTGGCGCGCAGCGTGATGCCGCCAAACTCCTCTACGCTGCCCAACTGGCCGTTCACCACCACGGTGGCCGAAATGCCCTGGCCGTCGACGTTGGGCAGGCTGCCAATTTCCCCGGCCGACACCTGCACGTTTTGCGCGCGGATAGCTGCCGTGACGTCGGCGCTGCTGAGGTTGAAGCCCAGCAGCTTGCTGGGATCTATCCAGATCCGCATGGCACGTTCGGTGCCAAACAGCTGCGCCTGGCCAATGCCGGGCAAGCGCTGCAGTTCGGGCACGATGTTTCGCGACGCGTAGTCGCCCAGTGCCACCGGGTCCCAGTCGGGCGAATCAGACGAAAGCATGGCGAACAGCAAAAAATTGCTGCGCGACTTGTCCACACGCACGCCCTGCTGTGTCACCGCGGCCGGCAGGCGCGGCGTGGCACGCGAGAGGCGGTTTTGCACATCTACCTGCGCCAGGTCGGCGTTGGTCCCGGGCTGAAAACTCAGCGTGATGGTGCCGGTCCCGTTGGCCTGCGACACCGATTCCATATAGATCAGGCCCGGCGAGCCGTTCATTTCGCGCTCGATGACGGACAGCACGCTGTCTTCCAGCGTCTGCGCGGAGGCGCCCGGATACGCGGCAGAGACGACGATGGACGGCGGCGCCACGGGTGGGTACTGGGCAATCGGCAACTGCGTAATCGCCACGCCGCCGAGCACCATGATGAACAGTGCGATCACCCAAGCAAAGATGGGCCGGTCGATAAAGAATTTCGCCATGCTGTGCGCCTCTTAGCGCTTTGCGGCGCTGGACGGGGCTGCGGCGTTTGATGCAGCACTTGCTCCACCCACCGGCACAGGCGCACCAACCGCCGGCGGCGTACTGGCTGCACCAGCGGGCGCACCAGCCACTTGCGCGCCTGGTGGCGTCCAAGGCACAGGCTTCACGGGCGCGGTGCCGCGAATTTTCTGGAAGCCATCCACCACCACTTGCTCGCCCTTTTCCAGGCCTTCCAGCACGACCCAATTCCCATTTTTCTGGCCGCCCAGCTTGACCTTGCGCTGCTGCGCCTTGCCGTCGGCCGCCACTACCAGCACGCTGTCTCCGCCGGCGGCACGCGTCACGGCCTGCTGCGGCAGCAGCACCGCGTTGCGGGCCTGCGCCTGCTCCAGCCGCACGCGCACGTACAGGCCGGGCAGCAATCGCATGCCGGGGTTGGGCACCTCGGCGCGCAGCGTGATCTGGCCGGTGCTGGCATCTACCGTCAAGTCGGAAAAAAGCAACTTGGCAGACTCGCCATATTCGGTGCCATCTTCCAACAACAGGCGCACGCTTGCAGCGTCAGTGCCGCTCGCGCGCTTGAGGCGCCCCATCTCCATGGCGCGGCGCAGCTCCATGACCTGGGCGGCCGACTGGGTGAAATTCACATACAGCGGGTTGATTTGCTGCACCACTGCCAGAGGCGTGGCCTCGCCCTGACCTACCAGAGCCCCTTCGGTCACCAGCGCACGGCCAATGCGGCCGGAAATAGGCGCCACCACGCTGGCGTACTTCAGATTGATTTGCGCCGTGGCGATGGCCGCCTTGGCAGCGGCCACGTCGGCCTGACCGGCTTGCTGTGCGGCGACCGCGTTGGCATATTCCTGCTGGCTGACGGCGTTGGCCTCCAGCAGCGGCTTGTAGCGCCCCGCCAGCGCGCTGCTTTGCGACAGATTCGCTTCGGCGCGCGCCAGCGTGGCCTGCGCACTCTGCACCGCCGCCGCGTAGGGAGCCGCGTCAATGCGGTACAAGGGCTGGCCGGCTTTGACGTCGCTGCCCTCGCGGAACAAGCGCTCCTGGACGATGCCGGCGACGCGGGCACGCACCTGCGCCACACGCGACGCTTCGAGGCGGCCGGGCAACTCCGTCAGCAGGCCCACATCGCGCGGCTCTACGGTGATCACGCCGACTTCTGGTGGCGGCATGCCGGCGCCGGGCGGGCCTTTGGGCGCTTCGCTCTTTCCACACGCGACCAGTGCCAGAGCAAGGCCGCATGCCAGCGCCCCCCGGCTGAGGGAAAGGTGGAGCGCACGGGGCTGGGCAGGGAACGCGGGAACCAGCGTGGCGCGTTGCAAATCGGGCATGGAGAATCTTTCGAAAGTGCGGCAAGGCCTTGCGGGCAAGCGCGCCAGTCTAGTAGCACTTGGCAAACTGCGTACGCCACGATGCAAAGCAGGGACAGCAGCCGCCAGAAGCAAAAATTATACATACAACCATGAATGTATGTACTATTGCCTCATGGCTTTCCTACGCTCCCATGGCCCGTCGCACCAAGGCTGACGCCCAGATTACCCGCGCCGCGCTGCTGGATGCGGCGGAACTGCTGTTTGACGAACGCGGCGTGTCGCGCACCTCGCTGGCGGACATTGCTCAGGCGGCCGGCACCACGCGGGGTGCCATTTACTGGCACTTCGCCGACAAGGCGGCCTTGTTCGACGCCATGGTCGAGCGCGCAACCGAGGCCTTGGTCGGGGCGCCGATGGCCGACGAGACGGCCGACATCGCTGAAGTCTGCCGAGGGCTGTTGGCGGGCCTGACGGGCATTGCCACGCGGCCGCATCTGCGGCGGGTGATGCGCATTGCCATCCACCGCGTGGAATACGTGGGCGAGCTGGACGGCGCGCAGGCACGGCATTTGTCGTCGCACCGCGAGTGGATGGCGCGCAGCGAGCGAGCGCTTGCCAGAGCCTTCGCGCAGCAGGCAAAGCCAGCGCCCATAGGCAGCGCCCTGGCGGCCACCGGCCTGCAGGCTTTGGTCGAGGGCCTGCTGCAAAGCTGGCTGCTGGACCCGGACGCCTTCGATCTGGTGGAAACCGGACGCGCCTGCTTGGCCAACTGGCTGCGCGGCCTGGGCCTGAACGACCAAGCCTGCACGGCACAGGCGTAGCGGCCAGTGCGCAGCGCGGTGTCCGCACTTGCGGGCGCTTACTTCGCCGGCGCGCCTGCCTCAAACCACTGGCCAATCAGCGCGCGTTCTGCGTCGGTGATGCCCGTGGCATTGTTCATGGGCATGAGTTTTTGCACCACCACCTGCTGGTAGATGGCCTGGGCGTGCTGCTTGGCCAGCGCCGGTGAATCCACGCGCATGTTCTTCATCTGCACCTGGGTGCCATGGCAGAGGTAGCAGCGCTGCTCGAAGATTTTTTGCACCTTTTCATAGCCAATTTGGCTTCCAGCGCTTGCTGCATCTGCGTTACCAGCTATGGAAACAGAAGCATTTGATGCAGTGCCCGACACCGCGGCGGCAGGCACCGGCCGCAGCCAGACGATCACGCCCACGATCACCGCCATGCCCACCAGCGCATACGGCAGCGGGTGCTTGTTGCGTCCGAGCTTGTAGCCGTGGCGCATCACGAAAAACTGCCGGATGGCGGCGCCGGCAAACATCATCAGAATGAGGATGAGCCAGTTTTGCGGATGGCTCCAGGTGAAGCTGTAGTGGCCGCTCAGCATGGCAAACAGCACCGGCAGCGTGAAATAGGTGTTGTGCACGCTGCGCTGCTTGCCGCGCTTGCCGTGGATGGGGTCCACGGGCTGACCCGCCTTGATTTGCGCCACCACGGTGCGCTGGCCGGGAATGATCCAGAAAAACACGTTGGCGCTCATGGCCGTGGCGATCATGGCGCCCACCAGCAAAAAGGCTGCACGCCCGGCAAACCAGTGGCAAGCGAGCCACGAGGCAATGCACACCAGCACCAGCACCAGAGCACCTACGATGGCGTCGCCATTCTTCTTCTGGCCAAACACCCGGCAAATGGCGTCGTACAGCAGCCAGAACACCACCAGGAAGGCGAGCGCCACGGCGATCGCTTCGGCAGGCGCCCAGTCCATCTTGGACTTGTCTACAAGATAGGTGCTGGCGCTCCAGAGGTAGGACACCGTGAACAGCGAGAAGCCGCTCAGCCAGGTGGTGTAGCTCTCCCAGAAAAACCAGTGCAGATGCTGGGGCAGCTTCGGCGGCGCCACGTTGAATTTGACCGGGTGGTAAAACCCCCCACCGTGCACCGCCCAGAGTTCGCCGCTGACACCCTGGCGCTTTTGCTGCGCGTCCTCGGGCGGCGTGAGGCTGCTGTCGAGAAAGACGAAGTAAAACGACGAGCCAATCCAGGCAATGGCGGTGATGACGTGGACCCAGCGCAACAGCAGGTTGGCCCAGTCAAACAGATAACTTTCCATGGGGTGACCTCCGCGGCGCTTGCGATGCACGCCGCTATATCAACCTGCTCACCACTGCGGGCGCTCTGAGCAGACAAAGAGGTCGCGCACTCGGGACTGGGGCTTTTGGCTCACCCCACCCTGGGCACCGCTGCGACGTAGATGCGAAGTGTATGCAAATTTTGTGTGCAATTCCAGCACCCTGATCGCCATCAGCCCCCGGATTTACCCTCAAACCCAGCGTTCCCTTGTTGCAGCAGCTGCGCCGCAACGGCCACGGCAATCACCTCAGGCTGTTTGCCCAGGATGCCTGGCACCCCGATCGGGCAAGTCACCTGCTGCAGTTCATCGTCTGAGAATCCGCGTCGGCGCAGGCGGCTGCGAAACGTCGCCCATTTGGTGGCACTGCCGATCAGGCCGATGAACGGCAGATCTGCCGCTGCCCGCTGGCGCGTGAGGCAGGCGGCGACGACGTCCAGGTCTTCGGCGTGGCTAAAGCTCATGATCAACACGCTGGAGCCGCTCGCCAGTTGCGGCACGGCGCCGTGCACCGGCTCGGAATGCTCGCACACGACGTTTTCCGGCGCCGGATTTGGAAAAATGCCGTCGCGGCTGTCGATCCAGGTGATCGCGAACGGCAAGGGAGAGAGCACCTGCACCAGCGCATGGCCCACATGGCCACCGCCAAACAGCGCAAGGGGCTGGAGGGCGGGCGAGAGGCGTTTTTGCAGGCTCGCCAGCTCGGCATCCTGCACCGAGAGATTCTCAAACCGCAGGTGCATCACGCCGCCGCAGCACTGACCCAGGCTGGGCCCAAGGGCGTAGCGCAAGGTTTCACTCGCCAGGGGCTTGGGGCGCTGCAAGCGGCTGCGCGCATGGGCCATGGCCTCAAATTCCACATGGCCGCCGCCAATGGTGCCCAGAACCCGGTCTTCAAACACCGCCATCCACGCGCCCACCTCGCGCGGCGCGGAGCCCTGGGTGTGTTCTATCGTCACAAGACAGGCCGGTGCCCTACGAAGGCCTTCCAGGAACTGGTGCAAAAATGCCATTGATCAAGCTCCTCTCAATCCATTGCCATGAAACCCGACTCCCCACCGCCCACTGCGCCGCGTAGCCGATGGTTCCGCAGCGGACTCATGGCGTCCATTGCGGCCGTGATCGCCGCCTGCCGCTCGGCCCCCAGTCCGTCTCCCAGCGTGCCGGACGAAGCAGCGCCCCCAGGCACCGTGTCCCACGTCACCGGGCCTGTCCCTGCGGCAGAGGGCTCGGCGCGCCCTTCGGCAGCGAGCAACCCGCGTGCCTATCGCCAGGACGCCGCAACCCACCTCTACGGTCTGAATGCGTCCCGCATCTACAAAGGCCGCTTGCCGCCGCTCCTCTATGCCATTGGGGTGCTGCAAGTGGACATTGACGCCCGGGGCCGTGTGTTGCGCACATCCTGGATGCGCGCGCCGCACCAGGCACCAGAAGTCATGGCCGAAATCGAGCGCACCGTGCGCGCAGCCGCCCCCTTCCCGGCGCCCGCCCGCATGGGCAAGGTCACCTACACCGACACCTGGCTGTGGGACAAGAGCGGCCGCTTCCAGCTCGACACGCTGACCGAGGGCCAAGACTGAGTGCATCCCCCTGAGGCGCTTCGCGCCTTCCCCCTTCTCTCGCATGGCTGCGCCATCCGGGAAGGGGGACGATGCCCTCGCTGCGGGGCGGCCCTTGCTCGGCATCCCTGGCCTGGGCCGCGCCCACTTCATCGCCCGTGTCCTATACCGCACTCGCTGCCCACTCTCGCTACGAACCCCGGTAGGTCGAATAGCTCCACGGGCTGACCAGGAGCGGCACGTGGTAGTGCTGATCGGCATGGGCCACTCCGAAATCCAGACTGACCTGGCCGAGAAAATTCGGCTCGGGCAAAGCCACGCCCTTGTCCTTGAAATAGCGCGCCACATCAAAAGTGAGGCGGTAGGTGCCGGCGCGCAGCGACGCGTTGTCAAACAAGGGCGCGTCGGTACGCCCATCGTGGTTCAGCACCAGATCCTGAAGCAGTTGGGCAGATCCGCCGTTGGTGGAATACAGCGCGACGTGCATGCCTGCGGCGGGGCAGCCGTGCATGGTGTCGAGCACGTGGGTACTGAGTCCCATAGGGGGTTCTCCTGAAGGTGGGAGGTGGAAAAAACAATCGTTGTGCACCAAAAGTGTATACACTTTTGGCAATCGCGCCTATCATTGCTTGTATGGAATCCTCCACCCACGCCATTGTCCAATCGCTGACCCGTGCCATCGTGGAGCACCGCCTGCAGCCCGGCACCAAGCTGGCTGAGCAAAAGCTCGCGGACCATTTTGGCGTCTCGCGCACGCTGGTGCGCCAGGCCTTGTTCCAGTTGGCACAGAACCGCCTGGTCACGCTGGAGCCGGCGCGCGGCGCGTTTGTCTCCACGCCCTCCGCCGAGGAGGCACGCCAGGTGTTTGCCGTGCGCCGCATGCTGGAGACGGAAATGACGCGTGCCTTTGTACGCAGCAGCACGCCCGCCAAGCTCAAGGTGCTGCGCACCCATGTGGCCAGCGAAGCGGCCGCCCTGAGCGCACAAGACGCCAGCGGCCGCACCGAACTGCTGGGCGACTTTCACGTGCGCATGGCCGAGCTGATGGGCAACGACGTGCTGGCCCAGCTGCTGCGCGACCTGATATCGCGCTGTGCGCTCATCACGCTGATGTACCAGAGCGCCAGCGAGGCCGCGCACTCACACGAGGAGCATGCGGAAATCGTCGCCGCGCTGGCGGCGCGCGACGAGGCGCTGGCGGTGCAGCTGATGCACCAGCATTTGGAGCACGTGGAAGCCAGTCTCATTTTCGACCGCGAGCAGCCAGTGAACGAGCTTTCGCTCGCGCTCTCGCCCCTGTGAGAACGCCATGACTTACGACAGCACCCTCCCCTACCCGCGCGACCTCGTCGGCTACGGCCCGAATCCACCGCATGCCCGCTGGCCCGGCGGCGCGCGCATTGCCGTGCAGTTCGTGCTCAATTACGAAGAAGGCGGCGAAAACTGCGTGCTGCATGGCGACGCTGGCTCCGAGCAGTTCCTGTCGGAAATGTTCAACCCCGCCAGCTACCCCGAGCGCCACATCAGCATGGAGGGCATCTACGAATACGGCTCACGCGCTGGCGTCTGGCGCATCCTGCGGGAATTCCAGCAGCGCGGCCTGCCGCTCACGGTGTTTGGCGTGGCCACGGCGCTGGAGCGCCACCCCGACGTGGCCCGCGCCTTCGTGCAGGCCGGCCACGAGATCGCCTGCCACGGCCTCAAGTGGATTCACTACCAGCATGTGCCCGAAGCCGTCGAGCGCGAGCACATGGCGCAGGCCATGGCGATCATCAAGCGCCTCACCGGCATCCGGCCCGAAGGCTGGTACACCGGCCGCGACAGTCCCAACACGCGTCGCCTGGCAGCCGACTTCGGCGGCTTTGCCTACGACAGCGACTACTACGGCGACGACCTGCCTTTCTGGATGAAGGTGCGCAAAACCGACGGCAGCGTGGCGCCCCAGCTCATCGTGCCCTACACCCTCGACTGCAACGACATGCGCTTTGCCCTGCCGCAGGGCTACTCGCACGCCGATCCGTTCTTCCAGTACCTGCGCGATACCTTCGACACGCTGTATACCGAAGGCGACCCAGCGGGCCTGGACCGGCCCAAGATGATGAGCATCGGCATGCACTGCCGATTGCTCGGCCGGCCCGGCCGCATCACCGCCCTGCAGCGCTTCCTCGACCACATCGCGCAGCACCCGAACGTGTGGGTGTGCCGCCGCATCGACATCGCCCGCCATTGGGCAGAGCAGCATCCTGCACCGAAAATTTGAACAAAATAGGCCTATAGCGCTTATCTGGCAAGCGTTTGTAGCTCACTTTTTGATAGGAAAAACCCCATGGCCCTGACCCTGCAGGAACTCAACACCGCAAGCCCCGCTCAGGCGCTTGCATGGCTGGATGGCGTGTACGAGCACTCGCCCTGGATTGCAAGCCAAGCCCTGGCCGAGCGGCCGTTTCGCTCGCTCGCCCACCTCAAGCACGCGATGGCAAGCGCGGTGCGCAATGCCGCGCCAGAAGCCCAGCTCGCACTGATTCGCGCCCACCCGGAACTGGCCGGCAAGGCCATGGTGAGCCAGACCCTCACGGCCGAATCCACCCACGAGCAGGGCACGGCAGGGCTGACCGACTGCTCGCCCGAAGAATTTGCGCGCATCCAGCAACTCAATGCTGACTACAACGCGCGCTTTGGCTTCCCCTTCATCCTTGCAGTGCGCGGCCCGCGCGGCACGGGCCTGTCCCGCAGCCAGATCATCGACACCTTTGCCCGGCGCCTGGACAACCACCCCGGTTTCGAGCGCGCCGAGGCGCTGCGCAGCATCCACCGCATTGCCGAAATCCGCCTGGCCGACAAGTTCGACGCCCATCCCGTACTCGGCAACGAGGTCTGGGATTGGCACGAGTCGCTCGCCCGCCATTCCGACCCCGGCTACGCCGAACACGGCCAGCTCACCGTCACCTACCTGACCGATGCGCACCGCGCCTGTGCACAGCGCATCAGCCACTGGATGCGGGACTGCGGTTTTGACGAAGTCGAGATCGACGCCGTGGGCAACGTGGTGGGCAAGTACCACGCGGCAGCATCCGGCGCCAAGACCCTGATGACGGGGTCCCACTACGACACCGTGCGCAACGGCGGCAAGTACGACGGTCGCCTGGGAATCTTCGTGCCCATGGCCTGCGTGCGCGAGCTGCACCGCTCTGGCAAGCGCATGCCCTTTGCCATCGAAGTGGTGGGCTTTGCCGAAGAAGAAGGCCAGCGCTACAAGGCGACCTTCCTGGGCTCAGGCGCGTTGATCGGCCACTTCAATCCGGCGTGGCTGGAGCAGCAGGATGCGGACGGCGTCACCCTACGCGCTGCCATGGAAGGCGCCGGCCTGTGCATTGCCGACATCCCGAAACTGCAACGCGACCCCGCGCAGTACCTGGGCTTCATCGAAGTGCACATCGAGCAAGGCCCGGTGCTGAGCGAGCTGGACTTGCCGCTGGGCGTCGTCACCTCCATCAACGGCGGGGTGCGCTACGTGGGCGAGATGCTGGGCATGGCCAGCCACGCCGGCACCACCCCCATGGACCGCCGGCGCGACGCTGCGGCGGGCGTGGCCGAGCTGCTGCTGTACGTGGAGCAGCGGGCCGCGCAGGACGGGGACTCGGTGGGCACCGTGGGCGTACTGAACGTGCCCAGCGGGTCCATCAACGTCGTGCCCGGCCGCTGTCAGTTCACCCTGGATCTGCGCGCACCGAATGACGCTCAGCGCGACGCGCTCAGCCAAGACGTGCTGGCACAACTGGCAGCCATCGCCGCGCGCCGCGGCCTGCACTATCGGCTGGAGGAATCCATGCGCGCCGCCGCCGCGCCCAGTGCGATCCCCTGGCAACAGCGCTGGGAGCGCGCCGTGGCAGCGTCCGGCATCCCCGTTCACCGCATGCCCAGCGGCGCCGGCCACGACGCCATGAAGCTGCACGAAGTCATGCCCCAGGCGATGCTGTTCGTGCGCGGCGAGAACGCCGGCATCAGCCACAACCCGCTGGAATCGACCACCAACGACGACATGGAGCTGGCCGTGCAGGCCTTCAGCCATGTGCTGCACCAACTTGCCAAGGAACCCGCATGACCGCCACGACCGACTACAGCGCGCTTGACGCCTGGATCGACCAGCATTTCGATGAAGAAGTGGCCTTCCTGCAGGCGCTGGTGCGCGTGCCCACCGACACGCCCCCTGGCAACAACGCGCCGCACGCCGAGCGCACGGCCGAGCTGCTGGCGCCCATGGGCTTCGAGGTGGAGCGCCACGCCGTACCACAGGCCGAGGTGCAGGCGTATGGCATGCAGAGCATCACCAACCTGATCGTGCGCCGCCCCTACGGCCCCGCCGGCAGTGGCCGCACCGTGGCGCTCAACGCCCACGGCGACGTGGTACCGCCGGGCGAAGGCTGGACGCACGACCCCTACGGCGCCGAGATCGTGGACGGCAAGATGTACGGCCGCGCCACCGCGGTCAGCAAGGGCGATTTCGCCAGCTTCACCTTCGCCGTGCGCGCGCTCGAAGCAGTCGCCAGGCCCACACAAGGCGCGGTGGAGCTGCACTTCACCTACGACGAGGAATTTGGCGGCCTGCTCGGCCCGGGCTGGCTGCTGAAACACGGCCTCACCCGCCCCGACCTGCTGCTGGCGGCCGGCTTTTCTTATGAAGTGGTGACCGCGCACAACGGCTGCCTGCAAATGGAAGTGACGGTGCACGGCAAGATGGCCCACGCGGCCGTTCCCGACACCGGTGTCGATGCCTTGCAGGGTGCGGTGCATATCCTGAACGCCCTGTACGCACTCAATACCGAGAACCGCAAACTGCTTTCCAAGGTTCCCGGCATTACCCATCCTTACTTGAACGTGGGCCGCATCGAAGGCGGGACCAATACCAACGTCGTCCCCGGAAAAGTCACGTTCAAGCTCGACCGCCGCATGATCCCCGAGGAGAACGTGGCCGAGGTAGAGGCTGCGATCCGCGCCTGCATCGCCACAGCGGCAGGCGAATGCCCGGGCATCACGGTGGACATCCGCCGCCTGCTGCTGGCCCACGCCATGACGCCGCTGGCGGGCAACCTGCCACTGGTGGAAGCCCTGCAAAAGCACGCTGGCGAGGTGTTTGGCCAAGTGCCGCCGGCCGTGGGCACGCCGCTGTACACCGACGTGCGCCTGTACGCCGAGCAGGGCATTCCCGGCGTGATCTACGGCGCCGGGCCGCGCACCGTGCTCGAATCGCATGCCAAGCGCGCCGACGAGCGGCTTGACCTCGAAGACCTGCGCCGCGCCACCAAGGTGATTGCGCGCTCCCTGCATGACCTGCTGACGCCATCGGCATAAAGGCTTGCTGCGCGCGCTCGCGCGCCGCCCTACACTGGCCGGCGCCTTCTGGCGGCTAGTCTGCTCCGTGCATCCGGTGTCACCCGAAGGCTCCATCAAACCCGAGGAGGCACCATGAAAATTCGACACACTTTGCTCGCCAGCAGCCTTGCGCTCGCACTGCTCAACTTGGCCGCCTGCAACTCTGCCCCCCAGGCGGCCGCCCCACCCGCCGTCCAGCAAACCGCAGCCGCCCAGGCCGCGAGTGCCGCCTACGACTTCGACATGGACGTGTTCCACCCCGTGGTGGCGCACCACGGCATGGTGGCGACCGAGCAAGCCTTGGCCTCGCAGATTGGCCTGGACATCCTCAAGGGCGGCGGCAATGCCGTGGACGCCGCCGTCGCCATCGGCTTTGCCCTGGCCGTGGCCTTGCCCAACGCCGGCAACCTGGGCGGCGGCGGTTTCATGATGGTCTACAACGCCAAGACCGGCAAAAGCGTGGCGCTCGACTTCCGCGAAATGGCACCACGCGCGGCGACGCGCGACATGTACCTCGATGCCAAGGGCAATGTGGTGGACGGCAAATCCCTCTACACGCACTACGCGGTTGGCGTGCCCGGCACCGTGGCCGGCATGGAGCACGCCCTGAAAACCTGGGGCACCATGCCGCTGGCCAAGGTGGTGGCACCCGCCGCTGCGCTGGCTGAGCAAGGCTACCCAGTGAGTGAAACCCTGGCCAAGGTGTTGCTGCAGACCAAGAAGACCATGGGCCAATGGCCCGCCACGCAGGCGATCTTCTGGAAGAACGGCGAGCCACTCAAGGCCGGCGACTTGCTGGTGCAAAAAGACCTGGCCACCTCGATGCGCCTGATCGGCAAAGAAGGCGCGAAGGCGTTCTACGAGGGCGCGATCGCCACGAGAATCGCCGCCGAGATGGCATCCCACAAAGGCGCCCTCACGCTGGAAGACCTGCACAGCTACAAGGTGGTGGAGCGCGAACCCACGCGCGGCACCTACCGGGGCTATGAGATCGTGACCATGCCACCGCCGTCGTCGGGCGGCCCGCACCTGGTGCAGATCCTCAACATGCTCGAACCCCTGCCGCTGGGCGAGTGGGGCCCCAACAGCGCGCAGACCATCCACTACATGGCCGAGAGCATGAAGCTGGCCTACGCCGACCGCGCGCAATACCTGGGCGACCCCGATTTCGTCAAGATTCCGCTCAAGGGCCTGACGTCCAAGCGCTACGCAGACCAGCTCCGCGCCGGTATCGACCCCAACCATGCACGCCCCAGCAAGAGCATCCAACCCGGCAAGCCCCAGCCGTACGAAAGCGACCAGACCACGCACTTTTCGGTCGTGGACCAGGCCGGCAATGCGGTGGCCGTGACCTATACGCTGAACACCAATTTCGGCAGCGGCATCGTCGCCGCCGGCACCGGCATCCTGCTCAACAACGAGATGGACGACTTCTCTGCCAAGCCCGGTGTCGCCAACGCCTACGGCCTGGTGGGCGGCGACGCCAACGCGGTAGCGGCCGGCAAGCGCCCGCTCTCGTCGATGACGCCGACCCTGGTGCTCAAGGACGGCAAGCCGGTGCTGGTGACCGGCAGCCCCGGCGGCGCCCGCATCATCACCACCGTGCTGCAAACCGTGGTCAACACCATTGATTTCGGCATGAACCCGGCCGAGGCGGCCTCCACGCCGCGCGTGCACCACCAATGGACGCCCGACGAGCTGCGCGTGGAAAAGGGCCTCTCCCCCGACACCATGGCCCTGCTGCGCCAGCGCGGGCACAACGTTGTGGTCAAGGCCTCGATGGGGCGCACGCAGACCATTGGCCTGCGCGGCGGGGTGCTGTACGGCTATTCCGACCCGCGCAACCCGGATGGCAAGACGCTGGGCTATTGAGGCTCTCTCATCGCCTTCGCAAGCCGCCCCGCACCGGGCGGCTTTTTTTGGTCATTGCATTTGTGCACGCAGCACACGGAATCGCCAAATTGCTATCGTAAACAGAGCTGTATTCTCTTTACCAGTAAGCGCTGGAACCATTTTTTTACTTGAATTTTTCCCACTTGCAGCCGGGAAAAATGGGTGGACAGAGATCAGGTCAAGCGCAAGCACAGGGTTTCTCTCTAGCTGATTTTTCTTATGTTTTGTATACACTTTTTGTATGGACTCAGTCGGAATGCGCGACTGAGCATGGGCCCCAATCTCTTTTCTTCGCACCCGCAAGGAGCGTTTCATGCAAGCGACTGTTCACCCCGTTGACGAACACCTGCCGCTGGGCAGGCTGACTGCGCTGGGACTCCAGCATGTGCTGGTGATGTATGCGGGCGCCATTGCCGTGCCGCTCATCGTCGGGCGCGCACTCAATCTGACGCCCGACCAGGTGGCCAAGCTGATCTCGGCCGATCTGTTCTGCTGCGGCCTGGTCACGCTGATCCAGGCGCTCGGCGCAACCCAATGGTTCGGCATCAAGCTGCCGGTGATGATGGGGGTGACCTTTGCCTCCGTCGCCCCCATGGTGTCAATGGCGCAGACCACGGGGGGCACCGCCGGCGCCGGACTGATCTTTGGCTCCATCATTGGCGCGGGGGTCATCTCCATCCTGATCGCGCCAGCGGTCAGTCGCATGCTGCGCTTCTTTCCGCCGGTGGTCACCGGCACCATCATTGCCGTCATCGGCATCAGCCTGATGCGGGTCGGCATCAACTGGATTTTTGGCAACCCGGTGGGCCCTACGGCGCCCGCCGTGGTCAACCCGGACTACGTCAAGTGGCTCAGCGAGGTGCAGGCCGCCGTCGGCGCGCCGGGCAGTTCGCTGCCGCCCGTCCCCAAGGGGTTTGCCGTGGTGCCGACGGTTCCCAACCCCCGCTACGCCGACCTGACCGGCGTGGGCATTTCAGCGCTCGTGCTGGTTTCGATCCTGATGATCGCCCGCTTTGCCAAGGGTTTTCTGGCCAACATTTCGGTGCTGCTGGGCATCGTCATTGGAGCGGTCGCCGCCGCTGCCATGGGGCTGATGAACTTCGACAAGGTCGCCAAGGCCGCCTGGTTCGACCTCATCCTGCCCTTCGAGATCGCTACGCCCGTCTTCGACCCCATCCTGATCCTCACCATGACGCTCATCATGATCGTGGTGATGATCGAATCGACCGGCATGTTCCTGGCGCTCGGCGAGATGACCGACCGGAAGATCAGCCAGGCGGACCTGGCGCGGGGCCTGCGCACCGACGGCCTGGGCACGCTGATTGGCGGCATCTTCAACACCTTCCCCTACACCAGCTTCTCGCAAAACGTGGGCCTGGTGGCGGTCACCGGCGTCAAGAGCCGCTTTGTCTGCGTGGCCGGCGGCGTGATCCTCGTCATCCTGGGCGTGCTGCCCAAGATGGGGGCGTTGGTGGAATCGCTCCCGACGGTGGTTCTGGGTGGCGCCGGGCTGGTGATGTTCGGCATGGTGACCGCCACCGGCATCCGCATCCTGGGCGGTGTCGATTTCCGCGACAACCGGGCCAACGGCATGATCGTTGCCGTCTCCATTGGCGTGGGGATGATCCCGCTGGTGGCGCCCAACTTCCGCCAGTGGATGCCGCACGCCATCCACCCGCTGATCGAGTCGGGCATCCTGCTGTCTTCGGTCACCGCTGTTCTGCTCAACGTGTTCTTCAACGGCGCCAACGGGGACACCTCGGCTGCCGTCCACGCCGCTCGCCAGGCCGAAGCCCACTGACTGGCGGCGGTGACAAGGCGCGGCCCCGGCAAGCCCGGCGCCGCGCTTTTTTACATCATGGAAGGCGGCCATCCGCAAACCATTGCTCTATGCTTGTAATGCCTTTGCCTTCTGGAACCCGATATGACCGAACCCCTCAGCAACGCCGAAATGACCCTGCGCGACGCGGCGCGTGAATACCACCGCAACCCGACGCGCGGCAAGATTGCCGTCACCCCTACCAAGACGCTTTCCAACCAGCGCGATCTGGCGCTGGCCTATTCGCCCGGCGTCGCCTACCCCTGCCTGGACATCCAGGCCGATCCGTCGCTCGCCTTTGAGTTCACCGCCCGCGGCAACCTGGTAGGCGTGGTCACCAACGGCACCGCCGTGCTGGGGCTGGGCAACATCGGCCCGCTGGCATCCAAGCCGGTGATGGAAGGCAAGGGGTGTTTGTTCAAGAAGTTCGCCGGTGTCGATGTGTTCGACATCGAGCTGGCCGAAAACGACCCGGACAAGCTGGTTGACATCATTGCCGCGCTCGAACCCACGCTGGGCGGCGTCAACCTCGAAGACATCAAGGCGCCCGAGTGCTTCTATATCGAAGAAAAGCTGCGCGAGCGCATGAACATTCCGGTGTTCCACGACGACCAGCACGGCACGGCCATCATTTCCTCGGCCGCGCTGCTCAACGGCCTGGAACTGGTGGGCAAGGACATTGCTGCCGTGAAAATCGCCGTCTCGGGCGCCGGTGCCGCAGCGCTCGCCTGCGTGAACGTGATGGTGGGCCTGGGTGTTACGCGCTCCAATGTCTTCATGGTGGACTCCAAGGGCGTCATTTATGAAGGCCGCCCCGGTGGTTACGACGCTTCCAAGGCCCGCTACGCGCAAAAAACCGAGGCGCGCACCCTGGCCGACGTGGTGAGCGGCGCCGACGTGTTCCTGGGCTGCTCGGCGCCCGGCGTGCTCACGGCCGAGATGGTCAAGACCATGGCCGACAAGCCCATCATCCTGGCGCTGGCCAACCCCGAGCCCGAAATCCGCCCCGAGCTGGCCAAGGCCGTGCGGCCCGATTGCATCATCGCCACCGGGCGCTCGGACTACCCGAACCAGGTGAACAACGTCTTGTGCTTTCCGTACATCTTCCGCGGCGCGCTCGACTGCGGCGCGACCAAGATCACCGAGGCGATGAAGCTCGCCTGCGTGCGCGAGATCGCCGACTTGGCGAAGGCAGAAATGAGCGACGAAGTGGCGGCTGCCTACGCCGGCCAGGAGCTGCGCTTTGGCCCTGACTACCTGATTCCCACGCCGTTTGATGCGCGTCTTATTTTGCGCATCGCCCCGGCCGTGGCACGTGCAGCGCAGGAATCAGGCGTCGCCACGCGTCCGATTGAAGACCTGGAAGCCTACCGCCAAAGCCTCACGCGCTTCGTCTACCAGACCAGCATGTTCATGCGCCCGGTTTTTGCCATCGCCAAGGCCCAGCCGCAGCGCGTGGCCTATGCCGAAGGCGAGGACGAACGCGTGCTGCGCGCCGCCCAATTTGCCGTGGACGACGGTCTGGCGCGCCCGATTCTGATTGGTCGCCCGGCCGTGATCGAAGCGCGCATCGCCCGCGCGGGTCTGCGCATCCAGCCGGGGCGCGACGTCGAGGTCTGCAACCCCGAGGACGACCCCCGCTTTCGCACCTATTGGGAGAGCTACCATGCGCTGATGGGCCGCAATGGCGCAACGCCCGAAGCGGCCAAGGCGGCCGTGCGCCGCTCGAACACGCTGATTGCCTCGCTCATGGTGCACCTGGGCGACGCCGACGCCATGCTCTGCGGCCTGGTGGGCAAGTTCGACAGCCATTTGCAGCACATCCGCGACATCTTTGGCGTGGAGCCCGGCGCGCATTGCCTCGCCACCGTGAATGCACTGATGCTGGACCAGCACACGCTGTTCATTGCCGACACCTACATCAATGACGACCCGGATGCGCAGGATCTCTCCGAAATCGCGCAAATGGCGGCCACCGTGGTGCAGCGCTTTGGCCTGCCGCCCAAGGTGGCGTTTCTGTCGCATTCGAACTATGGCTCGTCCAGCCGCCCGTCGGCCAGAAAGATGCGGCTGGCGCGCGAGCTGTTTGTGCGCGCTGCGCCCGACATCGAATGCGACGGCGAGCTGCATGGCGACGCAGCCCTGTCCGAAAGCATCCGCGCGCACAGCTTGCTGGATTCAACGCTGCACGGCTCGGCCAACGTGCTTATTTGCCCGAATCTGGATGCCGCCAACATTTTGTTCAATGTGCTCAAGACCACCGGCGGCCACGGCACCACCATTGGCCCCATTCTGCTGGGCGCAGCCGGCGCAGCGCATGTGCTCACGCCGTCTTCCACGGTGCGCCGATTGGTCAACATGACGGCGCTGGCCGCCGCGCACGCGCTCTCGCGCAAGGGCTGAAACTTGCAGGGGCGGCACGCCGGCTCCCCAGCCCGTGGCCGACCCCTGCATCAGGCTCTCATTCCATTTTCAGACCGATGCGACGTTAGGCGCGAAGCCGCAGACAGTGCACTGGCACGGCAAGGCGAAGCAACAACATGTCGGATTGATATGGAAATGGAATCAGGGAATTTCAGGGGCGGGATCGCGCTCCATCAGCGCGGCCACCACCTGCGCGGGCGTCTGACTCCCGTCGAGCAGTGCCACCACGCCTTCGCTGATCGGCATCTCCACACCCAGCTGCCGTGCACGCTGCACCACGGTGCGGGCGCAATACACGCCCTCGGCGACATGGCCCAGGGAATCGACGGCTTGCTCCAGTGTCTGCCCCTGGGCCAGCAGCAGCCCGACGCGGCGGTTGCGGGACAGGTCTCCGGTGGCGGTCAGCACCAGATCGCCCAGTCCCGACAAGCCCATGAAGGTTTCCGCGCGCGCCCCAAGCGCCAGGCCCAAGCGCGTCATTTCGGCCAGGCCCCGGGTGATGAGCGCAGCCCGTGCATTGAGCCCCAGCGCCAAGCCATCGCACAGACCGGTGGCAATCGCCAGCACGTTCTTCACCGCGCCGCCCACTTCGACGCCCACGATGTCGTCGTTGGCATAGACGCGCAGGCTGGGCCCATGAAAAGCATGCACCAGAGCCTCGCGCACCTCGGCATACTCACTGGCCGCCACCAGGGCGGTGGGCCGGCCGGCCGCCACCTCCTGGGCAAAGCTGGGGCCGCTCAGCGCGCCCGCCCGCAACTGCGGCGCCACCTGCGCGCGTATTTCGTGGCCCAACAGACCAAAACTGCCTGCGTCCGGGCTGCTGGCCTCAAAGCCCTTGCATAACCACGCAACAGGCGCGCGGCAGCCATGGAGCACCTTCAAAAGGCCGCGCAGCGCCGCCATCGGTGCAGCCAGCACCACCAGATCGCAAGCCTGCGCCTGCGCAAGCAGGTCGGCCGAGTCGCCATTGGCCAGCAACAGGGAATCCGGAAACGGCGCATCCGCCAGGTAGCGTGCGTTGCAGCGCGCAGCCTGCATGGCGCGCTGCTGTGCCGAGCTGCGCGCCCACAGCGTGACGGCGTGCCCCAGCGGGTGGGCCGCTGCGCTAATGGCCACCGCCGTACCCCATGCTCCCGCGCCAACAACTATGATTTTCATAGCTATTTACGCAGACAGGGCAAGCGCTGGAGGCTGAAAATGCCCAAATTACTGGGGCAGCGTAGCGTTGTCGCCCGTGCCGGCGGCCTGCGCTTGCTGCTGCTGTTCGTACATGGCCTGAAAGTTGATTTCTGCCAGATGAACGGCGGGAAAGCCGGCGCGGTTGATCACGTCGGCCACATTGCCACGCAGGTAGGGGTAGACGATCTGCGGGCAGGCAATGCCCATGATCGGACCCATCTGGTCTTGCGGGACGTTGCGAATTTCGAAGATGCCGGCCTGCTTGGCCTCGACCAGGAACACCGTCTTGTCCTTGATCTTGGTCTGCACCGTGGCCGTGACCGCAACTTCGTAGATGCCGTCGGCTACCGGGTTGGCCTCGACGCCCAATTGAATGTCCACACTGGGCTGCTCCTGCTCCAGCAGGATGCCAGGGGAGTTGGGCTGCTCCAGGGAAATGTCTTTCAGATAGACGCGCTGGATCTGGAATACGGGAGTTTCTTCGTTCGCCATGGTGCTTTGCTTTCAGCTCAAACAGGACCTGGCCAAGGCCGGCCGGCCCAAAAAACAAAACCCGTCGCAGGAGCAGCTCCCACAACGGGCACGTGGGGCAGGATTATGCAGCGCCCAAAAGGGGCATCAGTTCGCCCCGGCCGTCCAGGGCTACCAGCTCGTCGTGGCCGCCCACGTGGGTTTCACCAATGAAAATCTGCGGCACCGTGCGCCGGCCGGTGATCTCCATCATGCGCTGGCGCGCCTGCACATCGGTGTCGATGCGGATCTCTTCGATCTGCTCGACGCCCTTGGACTTGAGAATTTGCTTGGCCCGAATGCAGTAAGGGCAAACGGCAGTGGTGTACATCTTGACGGCTTGCATGGCGTGTCCTTTCTTGGGTTGGGGGCGCGTCACTCAGGTTTTTTCAATCGGCAGATTGGCTTCTTTCCAGCTTTTGAGGCCACCGGAGAGCACCTGAACGTTGGAGTAACCCAGTTTGCGCGCAATCGCCTCGGCGCGCTTGGAGCGGGCACCGCTGGCACACAGCAGCACCACAGGAACCGCCTTGTTCTTGACCAGTGCGGGCAGGCGCGTCTCCAGATCGGGCAACGGCGCACTGCGCGCTCCCACGGCGTGGCCCGCGGCAAATTCTTCGGCGCTGCAGACGTCAATCAGCACCGCTTTCTCTCGATTGACAAGCTGCACGGCCGCCGCCGCCGAGAGTCCCCCCATCCCTCCGCCTTTGATCATGGGGACCAGCAACATCGCTCCCGAGCCGATGGCCATAACAATCAGATACCAGTTGTCGACAATGAAATTCACGGGAATCCTTGGGTTGCAAACCCGACAATTTTAGAATGTCTGGCTTTGACCCGCTCGACCCCAGGCCATCCATGCACAAGCTCGTACTTATTCGCCACGGTGAATCCACCTGGAACCTCGACAACCGCTTCACGGGATGGACCGATGTGGACCTCACGGAAACCGGCATCGAACAGGCCAAAACCGCCGGCCGACTGCTGCACCAAGAAGGCTACGAGTTCGATCTCGCCTGCACCAGCGTGCTCAAGCGCGCCATCCACACGCTCTGGCATTGCCTGGACGCCATGGAGCGCCAGTGGCTGCCCGTGACCAAGAGCTGGCGCCTCAATGAGCGCCACTATGGCGCACTGCAAGGCCTGAACAAGGCCGAAACCGCCAAGAAGTACGGCGATGAGCAGGTGCTGATCTGGCGCCGCAGCTACGACATCCCGCCGCCGGCGCTGGACGCAGGCGACGAGCGCTGCGAGCGCGCCGATCTGCGCTACGCAGGCTTGCGCGAAGGGCAACTACCGCTCACCGAATGCCTAAAGGACACCGTCGACCGCGTCATGCCCTTCTGGAACGACACGCTGGCGCCCGCGATCCGCTCGGGCCAGCGGGTGATGGTCTCTGCGCACGGCAACTCCATCCGCGCCCTGGTCAAGTACCTTGACAGCGTCCCGGATGCCGACATCGTGGGCCTGAACATCCCCAACGGGATTCCACTGGTCTATGAGCTTGATGCCGATCTGAAACCCATTCGCCACTACTACCTGGGCGATGCCGAGGCGGTGGCGAAGGCGGCCGCAGCCGTGGCCGCACAAGGCAAAGCGTAAAAAGCGGACATCCGGGAACCCCTGGAGGCCACAGGCTTCCAAGGCAGGCACGGTGTATATTGACTTGGTCAAAGGGGTTGTATGGGTCAGAAACTGAAAATCACGGGTTGGGTGGCGATTGGCGTGTTTGCCGGAGCGCTGACCACGGTCTCTCTGCAGACGGTGGCGCGCGGAGCCATGTCGCCCCTGCCGCTGGAAGAGATCCAGCAGCTCTCCGCCGTTTTTGGCTTGATCAAGACCGACTACGTGGAGCCGGTAGACGACAAGAAGCTGATTACGGATGCCATCTCGGGCATGGTCTCCAGCCTGGATCCGCATTCTCAGTATTTCGACAAAAAGTCGTTTGCCGAATTTCGCGAAGGTACGTCGGGCCGTTTTGTCGGCGTTGGCATCGAGATCACGCAGGAAGACGGTCTGATCAAGATTGTTTCGCCGATTGAGGGCTCGCCCGCGTTTCGCGCCGGCCTCAAAACGAACGACTTGATCACCAAGATCAACGACACCGCCGTCAAGAGCCTGACCCTGAGCGAAGCCGTCAAGCGCATGCGCGGTCAGCCCGACACGCAGGTGACGCTCACCATTCTGCGCAAGGAGGAAAGCCGCACCTTCCCGGTGACCATCACGCGCGAAGAGATCAAGACCCATTCCGTCAAAGGGAAAATCATTGAACCGGGCTATGGCTGGATCCGCCTCTCGCAATTCCAGGACCGCACGGTGGAAGACTTCGTGCAAAAGGCGCAGGAGCTCTACAAGCAGGACCCCCGCCTCAAGGGCTTGGTGCTTGACCTGCGCAACGACCCAGGCGGCCTGCTGGACGGCGCGGTAGCCATTTCTGCGGCCTTCCTGGCGCCAGACGTCACGGTGGTCACGACCGACGGCCAACTTGCAGACAGCAAGGCCACCTACAAGGCATCTCCCGAGTTCTACGGACGCCGGGGCGACCCGCTGGTCGGCCTGCCTGCGGCACTCAAGACCGTGCCCCTGGTGGTCCTGGTGAACGAAGGCTCGGCTTCCGCCAGCGAGATCGTTGCAGGCGCACTGCAGGACCACAAGCGGGCCATCGTCATGGGCAGCCAGACCTTTGGCAAAGGTTCGGTGCAGACAGTGCGGCCCCTCGGCCCGGACACCGGCATCAAGCTCACCACGGCGCGCTATTACACGCCCAGCGGCAAATCCATCCAGGCCAAGGGCATCGTGCCCGACGTGATGATCGACGAAACGGCAGAAGGCAATCTGTTTGCCGCGCTGCGCATGCGCGAAGCCGATCTGGACAAGCACCTGACCAGCGGACAGGGTGCCGAGATTCAGGATGCTGCCCGTGAAAAAGCCCGCGAGGAAGCGCGCAAGCGGCTGGAAGAAGAAGCAAAGAAAACGCCGGCCGAGCGCCGCATTCCTGAGTTTGGTACGGACAAGGATTTCCCGCTTCTGCAAGCCGTCAACCAGCTGCGCGGCAAACCCGTGCTGGTGAGCAAGACGCAGACCGAACGCAAGGAAGAGAAGAAGGAAACGCCTTAGAGGGGCCACGGCGTTCGCCGCAGAAGCAGGCTGGCGGTCCTTCGACCGGCCAGCCCTTTTTTTGTTTGGCCCTATTGCTCCACCCTGCCATGACCGACGACCAGTTGCTGCGCTACTCGCGCCACATTCTTCTTGACGAGATCGGGATTGAAGGCCAGGAACGCCTTCTCGCCAGCCATGCACTGGTCATCGGCGCAGGCGGCCTGGGTTCGCCTGCGCTGATGTACCTGGCAGCAGCTGGCGTGGGTCAGATCACGCTGGTGGATGACGACAGCGTCGACCTCACCAACTTGCAGCGCCAGATTGCCCACACCAGCGAGCGCGTGGGCCAGGCCAAGGTGGACTCAGCTGCCCAAGCCATGCGGGCAATCAACCCCGACCCGCTTCTTCACCCCTTGCGAATGCGTGTGGATGCCGAGCTGCTTGACATGCTGGTACCACGTGCCGACGTGGTGCTCGATTGCAGCGACAACTACGCCACCCGCCAGGCCATCAACGCCGCCTGTGTGCGCCACGCACGCCCCTTGGTGGCCGGCGCGGTCATCCGCTTTGATGGGCAGATCACAGTGGTAGATCAGCGCGTGCCCGGCACAGCCTGCTATGCCTGCCTGTTTTCGCCACAGGCACAGTTCGAGGAAGAGGCGTGTTCAACGCTGGGCGTCTTTGCCCCCCTTGTCGGCATCGTGGGCGCGATGCAAGCAGCCGAGGCGCTGAAAGTTCTCACTGGCACGGGGCAATCTTTGGCGGGATGCCTGCAGATGCTCGATGGGCGTTCGATGGAGTGGACCCGCATGCAGACGCCGCGCGATCCCGCCTGCACTGTGTGCCGATCTGCCACGTAGGAATTTCCCTACGGGCAGCGACTGTGCCTGCTGGCAAAATCGGCGCGCCTGAGTCCCTACACTGACTAGGCGGTTCATTTGCCATTCTGCTCGCCGCGCACCGGATTGCCTGACAGTGAAACTGAAAACTTACATCGTCGAAGACAACGCAACGATCCGGGAAAACCTGATTGGAACGCTGGAAGAGCTTGCAACCATCGAGCCGGTGGGTGCGGCTGAAACCGAAGACGACGGCAAGGCGTGGCTCACCGACCCCACCGCGCAATGGGATCTGGCGATCGTGGATCTGTTTTTGCGCCAGGGCAGCGGTCTGGGTGTTTTGGCGGCGTGCCGGGAGCGCAAACCCCACCAGCGGGTGGTGGTCCTCAGCAACTACGCCACTCCGGATGTGCGCATGCGCTGCGCGCAGCTGGGTGTCGACGCGGTGTTCGACAAATCCAATGAAATAGATGATCTGGTCGACTACTGCATTTCACAAACCGGTGCACTCGATGCGGGAAAGTCGCAGCGCGTCTCCTGAGCGCATGCCCAGCGGCCAGCACCGGGCAGCTCACGTCAGCAAACCATCAGTCGATCAAGCGATTTTTCAGCGCGTAGTAGGTCAGGTCGCTGTTCGAGCTCAGCGCCATTTTTTCCATCAAACGCGTTCGGTAGGTACTCACCGTCTTGACGCTCAGGGAGAGCGCCTTGGCAATGTCGCCTGCCGTTTCTCCGCGCGCGAGCTTGAGAAACACCTGGAACTCGCGTTCCGAGAGCTGCTCGTGCGGCGGCGCGTCGTCCTTGCGGTTGAGTTGCTGCGCCAAAAGCTCGGCCACCGAGGGCGTCAGATAACGTTTGCCGAGCGAGATGGTGCGGATGGCCTCCACAATTTCCTTGGGCTCGCATTCCTTGTTCAAGTAGCCGCTGGCACCCTGGCGAATCAGCGAGATCGCGTAGTGCTCTTCCGGGTAGCCACTGAGGATCAGGATGCCCATATCGGGCGCCTTGGCGCGCAGCATGGCCAGTGCGTCCAGGCCGCTTTGGCCCGGCATGGCCAAGTCCATCAGCAGCACGTCGACTTGGTGGTTGCGCACCAGGTCGATGGCTTCACGCCCATTGCTGGCTTCGGCCACCACGCGCAGATCGACGTGCTCAGACAGGAACTGGCGCAGTCCCGAACGAACAATCGCGTGGTCGTCGACAATTCCGATATTGATCATGCTAAGTCTTTCCGTTGGCCTGCTCATGGCCGTCGTTTTGGTGTGAATCGCGTTGGTTCGCCCCGGTCTTGCCGTGGGCAGGGCCGCGCTGCAAGCCATTATCCAGAATTTGACCAAGAGGTCTCAGAACTCAGGACAATTCCATGTCATGGTCAAAAATCAAGAAAATTGCCATCAGCCTTCCCATTGCAGTGGCTGCCACGCTGATGCTGGTGTCTATCAACGAGGTGGGGTTTCGCTACTCGCTTGAAGCACTGCGTCAACTTGAGCACACGCAGACGCTGCGCAATTCGGTGACGCAACTGCTGCAAAGCATGCTCGACGCAGAGACCGGACATCGCGGCTACCTGCTGACCGGCGATGAACGCTACCTGGAACCCTACGAGCAGGCTATTGCCACGGTGAACAGCAACCTGGACCAGTTGCGCAAGCTGGTGGTGGCATCGAACGCAGATCTGACCGAATTCGCGCAGCTCTCGCGGCAGATCTCGCGCAAGCTTTCTGAAATGGATCTCAGCCTGCGCCTGCGCCGGGAAGGCAATGAAGACGCCTGGAAGTTCGTACTTTCAACCGACGTGGGCCTGGAAAACATGCAGGCGGTACGGCAACACGCCAAGCAACTCATCACCTACTCCGCCACGGAGATGGACAAAGACCAAGCCAAAATCCGCCAGTCGTTGCTTTTGTCGCGTCTGGGCATTTCGGCCATCAGCGCGATCGGCCTTCTGGCGTTCTACATGTATCTGCGCCAGACCAACGCGCTGCAGAAAGCGAATGAACGGCAGCAAGCTTCTCTGGAAGCCGAACGTTCGCGCCTGGAAGAGCTGGTGCGTGCGCGCACCGAATCGCTCTCTGAACTGGCGAGCCACCTGCAGCAGGTGCGGGAGGATGAGCGCGGGCACCTTGCGCGCGAGTTGCACGACGAACTGGGCGCCTTGCTCACCGCTGCCAAGCTTGATGTGGCGCGACTGAAATCGCGCATAGGGGCCGACAGTCCAGAGGTGGCTGAGCGGCTGAAACACCTGTCTGAGAGCCTCAATGGCGTCATTGCGCTCAAGCGCCGCATCATTGAAGACCTGCGCCCCTCATCACTTTCCAACCTGGGGCTCACTGCCGCCCTAGAAATTTTGACGCGCGAATTTTCGGACCGCGCCAGTCTGGACGTGCAAATCAATATCGAGCAGGTCAACCTGCCCGAACCAACGCAGCTGACCATCTATCGGATGGTGCAGGAATCGCTCAACAACATCGCCAAGTACGCGCGTGCCCAGCAAGTGCTTGTCACGGTGCACAACTACCCCACCCATGTGGCGGTCCAGATCCGCGACGATGGCAACGGTTTTGACCCCAGCAGCGTGCGCCGCAGTGCCCACGGGCTGCTGGGCATGCGCCACCGCGTCGAAGCTGCGGGCGGGCGCTTGACGGTGGAGTCCAAGCCCGACGAAGGTACGGTGGTATCGGCCATCATTCCGGTGATTCCGGCAGCCCCTGCGCTGACCGACGCCGCCATTTGAGAGGCGCTTTGGGCCGATGGCGGCGCAGCTCGCTGCCCGGTGCGCAGCGCATGCACCCCGTGTAGTCCTGCTCCTACCTTGCCGACGGTACGCACACTGACAACGCGTGGGGCAGCTCCCCTGCAGTCGCCTCGCCACAGGCCTCCTACATTCAACCCAAGCGCTCCGAAATATCTCGTAGCACAAGACCCCAGCCGCAATGCGGCCTGCAAGAGGAGTTCTAAAAATGCTGCACTACGCCGTTATCTTTCTCGTCATCGCGCTCATCGCAGCGCTGTTCGGCTTTGGCGGTATCGCCGCAGGAGCCGTCGGGATCGCCAAGATTCTGTTCTTCGTGTTTGTAGTATTGGCCGTCCTGACGTTTGTCGTAAGCCTGTTCCGGCGCGGCTGACGCACCCGTTTTTCATTGCCCCCATTCACCGAGGAAACCCCATGAATCCGCAACCCGTGAACGAGAAAATTGGCCAAGCCACCGACCGCGCAGCCGAAGCAGTCCGCCACGCGGCAGACACCACGCTGCAGGGAGCGCAGAGCACCATCTCCAGCGTGCGCAGCACCGCCGAAAAAGCCACGGACAAAGTCGGCCAAATGGCTCAGCAAACGCGTGACTCGGCCAACGCCCAGTTAGACAAGGCCGCTGAGGCGGTGGATGCGATGCGTGCCGACATTGATCCCACGATCAACGAACTCGCCGCCAAGGCGCAAGCGCTGGCAGAACGCAGCATCAATTACTGCGCGCATACCGGCGAGCGCCTGCGCCAGCAGGTAGACAACTACAGCCAGGCTACCACGCGCTACGTGGTGGACCAGCCAGCCAAATCGATGCTGATTGCCTTTGGCAGTGGCGCTGCGCTGGCCACCTTGCTGATCCTGGCAACACGCGGACGCAATAACTGAGCGCGGAGCACGTCGCTCTCCACTCCCCTAATGAAAGAGGGATCTCATGACCAAAACACCCACCTCTACGGCCCTGGAACTGGACCACGACGCTCTGCGCGCCGCAGCCACCCGAGAGCTTGACCAGGGCGCCGTTACTCCGGCCTCCAGCCCCTACCGCGAGTCCATCATCAAGCTGCTCAACGGGGCTTTGGCGACGGAGCTGGTATGCGTGCTGCGCTACAAGCGCCACCATTTCACGGCGCATGGCCTGGCCTCCCCGGCCATCGCCGCAGAGTTGCTGGTACACGCCAATGAGGAAACTGCCCATGCGGACTTGCTGGCGCGCCGCATCGTTCAATTGGGCGGCGAACCAGATTTCTCGCCCCGAGGCATCGAGGAGCGCAGCCATGCGTCTTATGACGAGTCGAGTGAGCTGAAGGACATGCTGCGCGCCGATCTTTCCGCTGAACGCATCGCCGTGGAAGCCTACCGTCAGATGATCACCTTGATCGGCGACAAGGACCCGACAACCAAACGCATGCTCGAAGGCATCCTCAGCGATGAAGAAGAGCATGCCGATGAAATCAAGGATTGGCTCGACCGCTGATTCTTTCCCACAGTCGGACCGGCCCGGGGGGTGCAACAGGCCAGCCGACTGCAACGTTCCCAGCACCCGTGTTCCACACCAACCTCGAAGGAAAAATCATGAAATACGCACGTGCACTCGCATTCGCCGCCATTGCCGGCATCACCGTTGTCAGCACCGGTTGCTCGGTGGCGCGCCACCAGCAGACCGTCGGCTCCTATGTGGACGACGCCGGCATCACCACCGCCGTGAAGGCCAAGATGGCCGAAGACAAATCGGTGTCCGCGACCTCCATCAGCGTGGAAACGCTCAATGGCACGGTCCAGCTCTCGGGCTTTGCCAAGTCGCAAAAGGAAAAAGACACGGCTGGTGAAATCGCCCGCACCACGAAGAACGTGCGGGACGTGCGCAACAACGTCGTTGTTCGTCCGTAAGGCTGTCTGCGCCTGTTCTGCGGAACAGGCGCATCGTCTATCTGGCTCGCTTCGGCGGGCCATTTTCATTTTTTGGCTAAGCTCCCCCCATGCAGGTCTTCAATTGCAGCCATTGCGGCAAGCTGGTGTTTTTCGACAGCGTGCATTGCGTGCATTGCGGGAGCACCCTCGCTTTCGTGCCCGATCGCATGGCAATGCATGCGATGGCGCCGGCCCAAGGTGCCGCGGCTGGCCTGTGGTCCCTGCTGCCAGAGGGAAATTCCACCGTCCTCTACCGGCAGTGTTACAACCAGACGCAGTGGCAGGCCTGCAACTTTGCGGTGCCTGAGCACAGCAGCAGCCTGCTTTGCGTGGCCTGCCGCCAGACCGTGGCCCTGCCTGACCTGTCCTTGCCGGGCAACGTCGCGGGCTGGGCGCGCCTGGAATCTGCCAAACGCCAGCTCTTCTATTCGCTCGCCCGGCTGGGGTTGCAGAGTGTGGACGATGGCAACGCGCCCGACCCCGGGCCACGCTATGCGTTTCTGGCCGACTGGCCGGGGGGCCAACCCGTACTCACCGGCCATGCCGGCGGGACCATCACCATCAACGTGGCGGAAGCCGACGACGCGCAGCGCCTGAGCCACCGCGTGAACCTGCACGAGCCCTACCGCACACTGCTGGGCCATTTTCGCCACGAATCGGGGCACTATTACTGGGATCGACTGGTGCTGGGAGCCAGCCGCGTAGAAGCGTTTCGGGCCCTGTTCGGCGACGAGCGCCAGGATTACAGCGAAGCCTTGGAACGCCATTACGCCCAGCCTGAGTGCGCCGACTGGCACGCGAACTACGTGAGCGCCTATGCCAGCTCGCACCCCTGGGAAGACTGGGCCGAGACCTGGGCGCATTACCTGCACCTGATTGACCTGCTGGAAACGGCCGCCGCCTACGACACCTCGCTCGAACTGCCCGGCGCGCCGCCCGCAGAGCGCGTGCGCGTGGCCAGCCCCTTCAGCGACCCCGCTCCCAGTTTTGACACCATGGTTCAGCAGTGGTCGCCGCTGACGCTGCTGCTCAACAGCCTCAACCGCAGCCTGGGGCAGGAGGACGCCTATCCGTTTGCGCTCTCCACCGGCGCGCTGCGCAAATTGCAGTTCGTGCACGAACTGGTGCGCAGCCGGGTACGGGTGCCAAGCTAAGGGCGCTGCAAGTTCTTCTGCTCTTGTACCTTCTGCGCCAGCCGGGCCAGAACGCCGGGAGAGACAAACTTTTCCACCTCGCCGCCCAGCAGCGCAATCTCGCGCACAAAGGTGCTGCTGATGAACTGGAATTTGTCGCCCGGCGTGAGGAACACGGTTTCCACTTCGGGCATCAGCGCGCGGTTCATTCCGGCAAGCTGGAATTCGTAGTCGAAATCAGTGACGGCACGCAACCCCCGCACCATGGCCATGCCGCCATGGGAGACGACAAAATCCCGCACCAGACCGTCGAAACTCGCCACGCTGACCTGCGGGTACGGCGCCACCGCTTCGCGCACCATGGCCAGGCGCTCTTCCAGGCTGAACAGGGTCTTCTTGTGGTGGCCGGCGGCCACCGCCACGATGACCGTACCAAAGAGCTGCGTGGCACGGTGCACGATGTCTTCGTGCCCCAGCGTGATCGGGTCGAAAGTTCCAGGGTAAACAGCGACGACGTTTTTCTGGGTCATGGGAGATTTTCTCGAATGGGCTCAACGGGCACGCTGCGGTACAGCGCCCGGTGCGGCCCATTATGGCGTTCTTGCCGGAAGATGCGTTACAGCAAAAATTCCAAGCAAAAATGGCCTCCATCGCTTATCCAGAAAGCGCTATCAGCTATTCTTTTTGAAGCAAATGGGCATGCACGGCACCGGCCCGCAGATGGCGGTGCAGCACCAGACCCAGCGCCTGTAGGGCCTCGTCGCTCCAACGCTCGGGCGCTTCGAGGTAGATGAAGCCCTTGGCCGCCAGCGCCGGCACGGCGGCCTGGAGCGCGGGCTGAAACAGTTTGCTGCCAAATGGCGGATCGATCAGAACCAGGTCCAGGCTGGCGGGCGCGCTCTGGCGCAGCGCCGCCACACCGTCCCCCCGCTGCACGCGCACGGCTGCGGCCTGCAGGCGCTGCTGGAATGCGTGCAGCTGCGCCACCAGCGACGGTTCGCTCTCCACCAGCTGCACCGCCGCTGCGCCGCGCGAGGCGGCCTCGAAACCCAGGGCGCCAGTGCCGGCAAACGCGTCCAGACAGCGCCAACCGCCCAGGTCCTGCCCCAGCCAGTTGAACAGCGTCTCGCGCACCCGGTCGGGCGTGGGCCGCAGGCCTTCGAGCTTTGCCACGGGCAGGCGCGTGCGCTTCCATTGGCCACCAATGATGCGCACCTCGCCGGGTGCGGCGGCGAGCTTGGTACGCATGCTGCCCGGTGCGCCGGCGGGTTTGGCGCGCACGGCGCCCGGTGCGGGGCGCTTCAAGGTTGCGCTCCCAGCACCACGGTGACCATGCGCTCAGGCTGGAGCTTGCGCGCCATGGCGGCGCGCACGTCGGCCACGGTGAGCGCCGCCACACGGTCGGTCCAACCTTCCAGATAGTCGAGCGGCAGGTCATTGGTGGCAATGTTGACCACGTTGCCCAGCAGTTTGCGGTTGCTGTCGATACGCAGGGCAAAGCCACCGATGAGGTTGTCTTTGGCAGCCTTCAGTTCGATTTCGGTCGGCCCTTGGGCAACAAAGCGCTCGAGCACTGCGCGCGAAACTTTCAGCGCTTCGGCTGCCTGGTCGGGGCGCGTCTGCAGACTGACCGAAAAGGCGCCCGCGTTCAGGCCCGGTGCAAACTGGCTGTACACGCTGTAGCTCAGACCGCGCTTTTCACGCACTTCTTCGGTCAGGCGCGAGGTAAAGCCCCCGCCGCCCAAAATGTGGTTGCCCACCAGCAGCGCCAGAAAATCCGGGTCGCTGCGCTTGAAGCCGGGCTGGCCAACAAGCACATAGGCCTGCGCCGACTGGAAGGGAATCTTGATTTCCTCGGCCTTTGCCAACGGCTGTACTGCGGGCACCGCCGGCGGTGCTGTGCAGGGCGCGCCGCTGGGAAGGTGCGCCAACAGAGTGCTCACCAAAGTCTGGGCCTGCGGGCGCGAGACGGCGCCGACGATGGACACCCTGGCGCGGCAGGCTTGCACATGGCGCTGCGCATAGGCGCGCAGCTCGGCCACCTCGATCCGCGAGAGGGTTTCGGCCGTTGCCCGCTGGCCATAGGGGTGCGATCCGTACACCGCCTTGGCGAACGCCTTGCCGGCCACGGTTCCGGGGCGGGTGTCGGATTCGCGGATGGCCGCGCTCCAGCGCGCACGCTCGCGCTGCCAGATGTCTTCGGGCCATGCAGGCTGGCCGATCTGACGCGAAGCCAGTTGCGCTGCGCGAGCCAGCAAAGGCGGGTCGGTCAGCGAGCGCAGGGAAAAGCTCAATGCGTCGCTGTCGGCGCCCGCGCCGAACGAGGCGCCCAAGTCGGCCCAGGCTTCGCCCAAGGCGTTCTCGTCGATGGCCGGGGCATCGCCCACAGCGCGCACCCCCTTGGTGATCATGGTGGCCGCCGCGCTGGCCAGCCCGGCCTCGCGCGGCGGATCGCGCCGGCTGCCGGCGTCGAAATCAATCTGCACATCCACCATGGGCAGCGCCGGGCTTTGCACCAGCCAGACCTGCGCGCCGCTGGGCTCCGCCCAGTGCTCGATGGGCAGCAAGGCCCAGGCAGATTGTGAGTAAAAAACCACTCCAGCGCTTATTACACAAGCGCGAGCAGCTACATTTTTAATAGCGTTCATAGAAACTGTCCTGAAGGAGCGGGTGGCTTAGTGGATGGCGCCGCCGGCGTCAGCCGCCGGGCGCTTGCGCGTGCCGGCTGCCACCGGCTGGGGCAGCAGCGTGGCCACGGTCAGCTGGTCGTCGGCAAAATAACGCTGCGCCACGCTTTGCACCTCGCTGGGCTGCACGCCACGCAACAGGGTCAGCAGCCGGTCTTCCGCGTCAAGCGGCAGGCCTTGCACCCAGTTGCTGCCCAGTTCGCTCGCCTGGTTCTGCAGCGAATCGCGGTCGTACACACGGCTGGCGATCCACTGCGTTTTGACGCGGCTGAGTTCGGCCTGGCTCACGCCGTCCTTGGCGACGCGCGCCACTTCTGCCCGCAGAGCCGCTTCCACCTGTGCCGCTGTCTTGCCCGTCGCCGGGACACCCGAAAGGAAGAACTGCGACGGCCCCCGGCCAAACACCGAGGCGCCGCTGCTGGCGGTATCGGCCACGCGGTTCGGCCCCTGCGCCAGGCCCCGCTCCAGGCGCGCGCCGTCGTAGCCCGAGAGCACGCCCGAGAGCAACAGCAGCGCCAGAGCGTCGCGGTCACTGGCAGTGGGTTCGGTGAGGGACTGGAGCGACGGCGCACGGTAGGCCAGCGCCACGTAGGCCTGGTCGGCTGGGGCTTTGACCTCGATGCGGCGCATGCCGATTTGCGGCGGCTCCGTGCGGGGCTTGCGCGTCGGCACGGCGCGCGCGGAAATAGCGCCATAGGTTTTCTGTGCCAGCGCCAGCACCTGTTGCGGGTCCACGTCGCCCGCCACGACGATGACGGCATTGCCCGGCACGTACCACTGGCGGTAGAAGGCGCGGGCGTCGTCCGGCGTCATCGCGTCGAGATCGCTCATCCAGCCGACGATGGGGCGGTGGTAGGGCGAAGCGATGAAGGCGGCCGCATTGAGTTGCTCGGACAGCAGCGCCCGCGGCTGGTCTTCGGTGCGCATGCGGCGCTCTTCCTTCACCACTTCCAGCTCGCGCTTGAATTCGTCGTCGGGCCACTGGTTGTGCGCAAAGCGGTCGGATTCGAGGCGCATCACGTCCTCCAGCTTGTTCGCCGGAATCTGCTGGTAGTAGCCGGTGTAGTCGCGGCTGGTAAAGGCGTTTTCCTGCCCGCCCAAAGCCGCCACACGGCGCGAAAATTCGCCCGGAGCGAGCTTTTCGCTGCCTTTGAACATCATGTGTTCGAGCACATGGGCCACACCGCTCACGCCATCGATCTCGTCGATGGAGCCCACCCGCAGCCAGACCATGTGTACCGCCGTGGGCGCGCGCCGGTCGGGCTGCACGATGAGCTGCATGCCATTGGCCAGTGTGAATTGCGAGGGGGCCACTGCCTGCGCCACCACAGGGGCAGGCTCCGGGGTGGCCGCATGCGCGGGGAGGAAGCCAGCAGCGAAAGCGCCAGGCCCAAAGCAGTGATGATGCGTTTCATAGAATGACTGATTCTAAGAAGCGGCCAAATGTTCAGTTTTTTCAAGAAAAAGCCGGCGTCGGCGGCGCCTGCACCCAAAGATGCCCCCCCAGACCGCCTGCGGGGCGCCGATTCCACTGGGGCGGCCGAGACCGGGAGCACGGCAGGCAGCGCTATGGCCTCGGCGACTGCGGCGACTGCGGCGACTGCGCCGATAGCGCCGACGGCCCCTCCAGCCATTTCACCCACCGACGTTCCGCCCATCGCTCCTGCTTGTGAGGCGGTGGCGCCTGTCGCCACCGTCGTTTCGCCGCCGGCGGCCGAGCGGACCAGGACACCCGAACCCGGGCCTGCACCTGCGCCTGCGCCTGCGCCTGCGCCTGCGCCGACTGCAACGGAGCCTCCGCCAGTGTTGCACTCCACGCTCGCAGCAGGCCAGATCGCAGAACCCACCCCAGAGGCGCCTGCGACGGGCGCCCGTGCCTGGCTGCGCAATCCATTTGCGCGCCATGCGCCCGCGTCCGTGCCCTCGCAAGCGCCTGTACCGGCGCCCGAGCCGGCGCCCGCGCCGGAATCTGCGTCTGTGTCATCGGCAGCACCGGGCAGCCATGCGCCTGCGGTGACTCCGCCCCTGCCAGTCCGTCCCATGGCGGCAGCCATCAAGCCAGCGGCCATCGATGAACGTTCCAGCGCACAGGGGCCGGCCGCCGATGCGCCAGAAGTGCTTGCACCTGCTCGCAAGAACTGGATGGAACGCCTGCGCGGCGGCCTGCGCAAGACCAGCACCAGCATCGCCACCGTGTTCACCGGCACGCGCATCGACGACGCGCTGTACGAGGAACTCGAAGAAGCCCTGTTGATGGCGGACACCGGCGTCAAGGCCACACAGCATTTGCTGGCGGATCTCAAGCGCCGAGTGAAAGACACCCGCACCACCGACCCGGCCGCGGTCAAGGGGCTGCTGGCCGATGCGCTGACCGATCTGCTGCGGCCGCTCGAAAAGGCGCTGGTGATCGGCGAATTCACGCCCACGGTCATCATGGTGGCCGGCGTCAACGGCGCGGGCAAAACCACCTCGATTGGCAAACTCACCCGCCACCTCGCGCAAGCCGGCGCCAGCGTGCTGCTGGCCGCGGCCGACACCTTTCGCGCCGCAGCGCGCGAGCAGCTGGGCGTCTGGGCTGACCGCAACACCGTGGAAATTGTCAGCCAGGAGGGCGGCGACCCCGCTGCGGTGAGCTTTGACGCCGTTATGGCCGGACGGGCGCGCGGCAAGGACGTGGTGCTGGTCGACACCGCCGGCCGCCTCCACACCCAACTGCACCTGATGGAAGAGCTGCGCAAGATCAAGCGCACCATCGCCAAGGCAGGCAACACGCCCGGCGCCGCCGGCATCGGCCAGCCGCCGCACGAAATCCTGCTGGTGATTGACGGCAACACGGGCCAGAACGCCCTGACCCAGGTGCGCGCCTTTGACGACGCGCTGCAGCTCACCGGCCTCATCGTGACCAAGCTCGACGGCACCGCCAAGGGCGGCGTGCTGGCCGCCATTGCCCAGGAGCGTCCGCTGCCGGTGTACTTCATCGGGGTGGGCGAAAAACTCGAAGACCTGGAGACCTTCAGCGCGCGCGAGTTTGCGTTGGCGCTCCTCACCTGAAACCGGTGCGCGCTTGCGGCGGCGGCGCGACGTTGTCAGACGGACGCCGTTTACGCTCCGCAAGGGATGCGGGCATGATGCGCCATGCTCTTCGACCTGGCCGAAGCGACCGCTCTGCTGCTGGCGCTGTGCTTTTTGCACGGTGCCAACATACGCGCATGGAAAAAATGGCCCTGGCTCGGACAGATCCTTTCGGGCTTGCTGTTCGGCGGCGTTTGCGTGCTTGGCATGCTCAACCCGATAGCGCTGGCACCTGGGGTCTTCTTCGATGCGCGCTCCGTGATCTTGAGCATGGCCGGTTTGTTTGGCGGCCCGGTGGTGGCTGCCCTGTCGACACTGATCGCTGTTGCCTGGCGCCTTTCAGCCGGGGGCGTGGGGGCGCCTGTGGGCGTCATGGTCATCGCGCTCTCGACCGTGCTGGGCCTCGGGTATCGGATGGCCCGTGCGCGGGGTTGGGTGGATGTGCGGCTCTGGAACCTCGTGGCCTTTGGCCTGGTACTGCACCTCGGGGTGCTGGGGCTCCTTCAGTGGCTTCCATCCGACATGCTCCAGCGCATCAACACCACGCTGGCCTTGCCTATGCTGCTGGTTTTTACCCCCGCTACGGCCCTGCTGGGCGGCCTTTTGCGCGATGTGGAGAACCGCCAGGCCACCGAGCAGGCCTTGGCAGAAAGCGTCGCCCGCCTGCGCGCCATTGCGGCAGCCTTGCCCGACGTGCTGCTGGTTCTCGATGCCCAAGGCCGCTACATCGACGTACTGTCTTCCAACGATGCCCCCCTGCTGGCACCAGCCTCCCAGTTGCTGGGCAAGCGGATGCACGATTTGCTGCCTGCAGCGCAAGCCGACCCGTTCCTTGCACTGATCCGCAAAACCCTGCACAGCGGCCAGACGGAGAGCTTTGTCTACCAGTTGCAGACCCTGTCGGGCCTGCGCCATTTCGAGGGACGCGCCCGCCCGCTGGGCACGGTGGTCAACGGGCAGGCCACAGTAGTTTTTCTGGCCCGCGACATCACCGAGCGCCTGGAAGCCGAGAGCGCACTGCGCGAATCCGAACTGCGCTTTCGCTCGCTGCTGCGTGATATTCCGTCCATTTCGGTGCAGGGTTACCAGGAGGACGGCTCCACCACCTACTGGAACAAGGCATCCGAAGTGCTTTACGGCTACAGCGAGCAGGAAGCCCTGGGAAAAAACCTGCTGGAGCTGATCATCCCGTCGGAGATGCAGCAGCCAGTGCGAGAGAACATGCTGGCGATGTTCAGACATGGCACCCCCATCCCGCCAGGCGAACTGCGCCTGCGAAACAAGGATGGCGCGCCGGTAGACGTGTTCTCCAGCCACACCCGCATTGAGGTGCCCGGCCAAGCACCGGAGCTGTTCTGCATCGATATCGACATCTCGGGCCGCAAGGCGGCCGAAGAAGAGGCGCGCTACCTGGCCTTTTACGACGCCCTGACCCGCCTGCCCAACCGGCGCCTGCTGGTGGACCGCTTGGAGCAGGTCATGACCAGCAGCGCGCGCTCGGGCCTGAACGCCGCTGTGCTGTTCCTGGATCTGGACGACTTCAAGACCCTGAACGACAGCCGAGGCCATGAAGTAGGCGATCTGCTGTTGATCGAAGTGGCGGGGCGACTGCGCGACGCCGTGCGCGAACAGGACACTGTGGCCCGGCTGGGTGGCGACGAATTCGTGGTGGTGCTGCAAAACCTTGGCACCGATGCCGCCGACGCCGCCTCGCAGGTACGCACGGTGTGCGAACAGGTGCTGACGAGTCTGCGCCAGCCCTACCTGCTGCAGGGCCATGAACACCACATGACCGCCAGCATCGGCGCCACCTTGCTGCGCCTGCCGCACGCCACGGTCGATGAAGTGCTCAAGCGGGCCGACCTGGCCATGTACCGCGCCAAAGACGCGGGCCGCAATACCTTGCGCTTCTTCGATCCCGATATGCAGGAGGCCGTCAACCAGCGCGCCATGCTGGAGACCCAAATGCACACGGGCCTGCGCCTTGCGCAGTTTTTGCTGCTGTATCAGTGCCAGGTGGACGACCGTGGCCAAGTGACTGGCGCCGAAGTGCTTCTGCGCTGGCAGCACCCCGAGAAGGGCATGGTCTCCCCGGCCCTGTTCATCCCCCTCGCGGAGCAAACCGGGCTCATTCTGCCGCTGGGCCATTGGGTGCTGGAAACCGCACTGCGCCAGCAGGCACGCTGGCGCGATGACGCGCGCTTCGCCCATCTGAACTTGGCCATCAACGTCAGTGCACGCCAATTTCGCCAAGAAGACTTTGTTCCGCAGCTCTTGCAGTTGCTGGCACAGACGGGGGCCAACCCGGCACGCATCAAGCTGGAGCTGACCGAAAGCCTGCTGCTGGAAAACGTGGACAGCGTGATCGCCACCATGCTGGCCTTGAAACAACACGGCCTGGGCTTCTCGCTGGACGACTTTGGCACCGGCTATTCATCGCTGAGCTACCTCAAGCGCTTGCCGCTGGACCAGATCAAGATCGACCAGGGCTTTGTGCGAGACGTGCTGAACGACCCCAAGGACGCGGCCATTGCACACACCATCATTGTGCTGGCCGATCTGCTGGGCCTGGCCGTCATCGCCGAAGGCGTGGAAACCATCGAGCACCACCGCTTTTTGCAGGAGCAGGGCTGCCCCGCCTTTCAAGGCTATCTGTTTGGCCGCCCGGAACCGCTGGAGGCCTTCGAGCAGCGGGTGCTGAAGGGCTAAAAACCAGGCCGAAGTTCTGCCGCGATTTGTTGCTATTGCAGCAAAAACTGCCGGGCTCTCAAGCTTGCGCCACCGCCTCCTGGCGCACCCAGTCGGCGTACTCCTTGGTCGCCCGCAGCGGCTGCACCACCAGCTCGGGCAAGTCGTACGGGTGCAAAGTGCGCAGCAAGCCGAGCAGCGCAGACACTGCTTCAGGCAAGGTCTTGAACACCAGCCGGTGCTCGCCCTCTTCCTGCAACGCGCCGTCCCAGCGGTAGTGCGAGACCACCGCCTCCAACTGCGCGCACGCGGCCAGGCGCTGTTCCAGTACCGCCTGCGCCAATCGCCGAGCGTCTTCGGCGCTGGCAACGGTGGTGGTCACGGCACTCAACTCGGCGGTGGCATCGATTTGGTTCATTCCAGGCTCCTTGCGCAGGCCGCGGCTGGCACCGCGAGGCCATTGATTCGGGTCAACAATACTATTGTATTTATAGCTTCTAGCCCAATACCATCAAGCGATAGCCCGTATTTTTAACAAAATCATGACTGTCGGCTTGGTCCCACACCAACTCGGGGAACTTGCTGCTTAGCAGTCTCTCCAAGAGAGTGCTAATATTTACCCATGGACGAAAGGAATTTTGGAATGAAACTCCCCTCTGGATCCGCAACAACCGCGCTGGCCCCGGCCAACCCGTGGGCGCTGGTACCGCCACTGGGGAATCTGGACGCCTACATTTCCGCCGCCAACCGTCTGCCGTTGCTGACGCTCGAAGAGGAGCAGGCCGCTGCGCGCAGCCTGCGCGAGAACAACGACCTGGACGCTGCGGGTCGGTTGGTGTTGTCACACCTGCGCCTGGTGGTGTCTATCTCGCGCCAGTACCTGGGCTATGGCCTGCCGCACGGCGACCTGATCCAGGAAGGCAACGTGGGGCTGATGAAAGCCGTCAAACGCTTCGACCCTGATCAGGGCGTGCGCTTGGTGAGCTACGCCATGCACTGGATCAAAGCCGAAATTCACGAGTACATCCTGAAGAACTGGCGCATGGTCAAGGTGGCGACCACCAAGGCGCAGCGCAAGTTGTTTTTCAATTTGCGCTCGATGAAGCAAGGTTTCAAGGCCGACGCACAAGACGCCGACACGCACCGCAATACCTTGTCGGAGCGCGAAATCGACCAGATGGCGTCGCAGCTGAACGTGAAACGCGAAGAGGTGATGGAGATGGAAACCCGCATGTCGGGCGGCGACGTGCTGCTCGACCCGGCGCCATCGGACGATGGCGAGCAGGCTTTCGGCCCCATCGCCTACCTGGCGGACGCCGCGCACGAGCCCACCGCCATGATCGAATCGCGCCAGCGCGACGCCCTGGCCAGCGATGGCATTGCCACTGCGCTTATCGATCTGGACGACCGCAGCCGGCGCATCGTAGAAGAGCGCTGGCTGAACGTGAACGACGACGGCTCAGGCGGCATGACGCTGCACGAACTGGCGGCCGAATACGGCGTCAGCGCCGAGCGCATTCGCCAGATTGAAGTCGCGGCGATGAAGAAAATGAAGAAAAGCCTGGCCCAGTACGCCTGAGCCCATTCGACTTGGGTCAGAAGGCGCGCAACCCTCACCGGTTGCGCGCCTTTTTGATGCAGTGGGAGCTTTTGATGTCTGCATGTCTTTCGCGCCACGCTCGCCTCTGGCGCGGGAGCACTGCTCGCGGCCGTACGGCCCCTGACCCGCTCTGCGGACACCAGCACCAACACCGCGCTGGGCTGGCCAGGCCAGGCCGCACGCTCCAACAAGCTGCTCCAGCAAGGCTGGCAAGCCGCCGGCGGATGCGCAGTTGCTCGGCAACGTGATTCGCACGCGCCACATCACCGCCCAGTAGCCGCTCGCCGCAGCGCCCCGCAGTATTCAGCGGTCCATCGGCAGAACCTGGCTCTCCTTCACCTCTTCCATCACCACGTAGCTGTGGGACTGGGCGGTGACGGGGAGTTTCTTCAGCATATCGCCGAGCAGATGGCGGTATTCGTTCATGCCGCCGAGCCGGGCCTTGACAAGGTAGTCAAAACTGCCTGACACCAGGTGGCATTCCATCACTTCGGGCAGGTGCAAGAGCTCTTGGCGCACCTTGTCGAACACGTCACCCGACTTGGACGACAGCGTGATTTCCACAAACACCAGCAGCGTTTTGCCGAGCGCAGCGGGGTCCACGCGGGCGTGGTAGCCGGTGATGACCTTGTCACGCTCCATGCGCCTCACCCGCTCGGAACACGGCGATGTGGACAGGCCGATCTGCTCGGCCAGATCGGTCATGGAAATGCGCCCCTGGCGCTGCAGGATGTCGAGGATTTTCCGGTCAATGCGATCGAGTTCGGCCATTTGAAGTGTCCGGCAACAAAACAGCCCTCTATTTCAGCCGAAATTCGGGCAAAACGCATATTTTTAAGTGAAATTTATCGCACTGCTATTTATAAACTTCCTATAAATCTTGTTGATGTTGGAGTGCGCGATGAAAGTCATAGTTCTCGGTGGCGGCGTAATCGGCACCACGACTGCGTATTACCTGGCCCGTTCGGGCGCCGAGGTGGTGGTGCTCGACCGCCAGAGCAGCGTGGCGCAAGAAACCAGTTTCGCCAACGCTGGTCAGGTTTCGCCCGGCTATTCCACTCCTTGGGCTGCGCCCGGCATTCCGTTCAAGGCAATGAAGTGGATGTTCCAGAAGCACGCGCCGCTTTCCATCCGCCCAGACGGCAGCCTGTTCCAGCTGCGCTGGATGGCAGCCATGCTGAAAAACTGCTCCGCCGATCGCTACGCGGTCAACAAGGAACGCATGATGCGCGTCGCCGAGTACAGCCGCACTTGCCTGCGCCAGCTGCGCGCGGACACGGGCATCGCCTACGAACACCGCAGCCAGGGCACGCTGCAGCTCTTTCGCACGCAGGCCCAACTCGATGCGGTGCAGCGCGACGTGGCGGTGCTGAAGGAATGCGGCGTGCCGTATGAGTTGCTGGACCGCGACCAGCTCACCACCGTTGAGCCCGCGCTGGCGCAAGCACGAGAGCGCCTGACCGGTGGGCTTCGGCTGCCCAATGACGAGACGGGCGACTGCCAGATGTTCACGCAGGCACTGGCCGAGCTGGCGCGCGGCCTGGGCGTGGATTTCCGCTTCGATCAAACGGTCGAGGGGCTGGTTACGGAAGGCGATCGCATCACTGGAGTGCGCGTGGGCGGCCAGGTGCTGACGGCCGACCGCTATGTGCTGGCCTTTGGTAGCTATTCACGCGGCTTCCTCGAGCCGCTGGGGCTCAAGCTGCCGGTGTACCCGGTGAAGGGCTATTCGCTGACGGTTCCGCTATTGAACCCCGAGTTCGCGCCACAGTCCACCGTGCTGGACGAGACCTACAAGGTCGCGGTTACGCGCTTCGATAACCGCATCCGCGTCGGCGGGATGGCAGAGCTGGCGGGCTTTGACCTCTCGCTCAACCCGCGTCGGCGCGCCACGCTGGAGATGGTGGTGAGCGACCTGTTCCCAGGTGGAGATCTTCCCAAGGCGGAGTTCTGGACCGGTCTGCGACCCATGACACCTGACAGCACGCCCATTGTGGGTGCCACGCCGTATTCCAACCTACTGCTCAATACCGGCCACGGCACGCTCGGCTGGACCATGGCCTGCGGCTCAGGAAAACTGGTGGCCGACTTGACCATGGGGCATACGCCGGAAATTCGTACCGATGGCCTGGCCCTGTCGCGCTACCTGCCGCCAGCCCGCTCCCGCGCAGCCCGCGCACACTCGGCCGGCGCTGCGGCCTGAAGCGCCCTGCAGTGGCGAGGGTTGTACCCTTTCAGTCCTTGACGAACGCGATCATCTCGACAACCTCTACCGCCTCATAGGCCTGCATACGCTCAATAAGCTTGGCACTGAGCACCTGATCAATCGCCAAAAGCAGCACGCCGCCTATGCGCGTGAACTCCTTCGCAAGGACCATGCCGGGCTTCAGTTCCGACAGCTTGCATTCACGCTGACGCGTGGCAGGCTTAGGCGGCGCCGTCAGTACAACCATTAGGGCATCCAGCACTTGAGGATCGTATCGCTTGCCACGGTCCTTCTCCATCGTCTGGCGCGCTTCCTCTGGAGTGAAGCGCAAGGCCGAAAAGGTGCCAATTTGCAGACTGTCGTAGTCATTGGCCACCGCCAGCAGGCGTGCCCCCAGCGGAATCTCGTGCGCCTTCAGCGCTATCCGGAAAACCCAGGCCATCAAACCGCTCGTGGTGGTGGCGCACCAGCTTGGTTATCGGAGCCAGTTCGTCCAGCGCCATCAAGGCATTCTCTCCATCCAGCGGGTGCTTTCGGTAGACATCCAGTTCCTCCGGACCCATGGTCCGTACGGGACGGGTCAGCAACGCATCGGTGAACCCGATCTTTCCAATATCGTGCAGCATGCCTGCCACAAACACGTTCTGCACCCCCATATTGCTCATGCCCATCTGGATGGCCATGGAGCGAGCTACAGCGGCCACCCGGCGCGAGTGACCGGCCAGTATCGGATGGCGCATCTCCATCAGCGTCGAGAAAATTTTTACCGCTGTAAGAAAACTCTGCTTGACCTTTTCATTCGCCTGCTGCAGGTCGGCCGTCCGCTCCTGCACCTTGGTTTCCAAAGATTCGTTCAGCTGACGCAAAGCTTCGTTCTGCTCCAGCGTAAGAGCTTCCAGACGCTCCTTCTCGCGCTCCAATGCCTTTCTCTCGAGTGCCTGGCGCACGGTAAGCACCATGTCTTCGTCGGTCCATGGCTTGGTGATGTAGCGATAGATTTCGCCCTGGTTGATAGCGTCGATGGTGGAACCGATATCGGCATAGCCCGTGAGAAGGATGCGCACCGCGTCCGGCCACTCCTGCTTGACTGCCTTGAGAAACTGGACTCCGTCCATGTGCGGCATGCGCATGTCGGAGATGACCAGATCCACCGGCTCGCTGCGCAGAATCTCCAGTCCCTCCGCGCCGCCTTCAGCCACCAGCACCCGGTAACCTCAGGGACGAAAAAGACGCCGCAGAGCAGAAAGGATATTGGGCTCGTCATCGACAAATAGCAAAGTATTGGGTGTCTCGTCGCTGTCCTGCTCAGACATTCTCTGTCTCCGTCTCTGTAGTCGGTTCGGGCTGGACAATAGGAAGCTCGATACGGAACACCGTGCCTTTGCCCACCTGGCTCTGCACCGTGATCCGGCCATGGTGCTTTTGAATGATGCCGTAGGTGAGCGACAGCCCCAGACCCGTTCCTTTGCCCACCGGTTTGGTGGTAAAGAAAGGATCGAAAATCTTCTGCTGGATTTCTGGTGGAATACCGCCACCATTGTCAGCAAACTCCAGCCAGGCCCAGTCGCCAGCGGTCCCCGTGCGGATAGTGATGCACCCGCGCTCCTGGTCCATGGCATATGCGGCGTTGACCAACAGATTCATGAACACCTGGTTGAGTTGCGACGGCAGACATTCGACCGGCGGCAAAGCCCCATACTCCTTCACCACATCCGCCTTGTACTTGATCTCGTTGTTGACGATATTCAGCGTGGAGTCGATGCCGTCGTGCAAATCAGCAGTCTGCCACTCCTGGCTGCTGTCCACCCGAGAGAAATCCTTCAAATCCTGCACAATCTTCTTGACACGGGTGATGCCCTCTTGCGACTCGCTGATCAGCGACGGAATGTCCTCACGCAGAAACTCGACGTCAATTTTCTTGCGCAGGGCGTCGATGTTGGCCGTGCTCGGCAACTGCTCGTAGGCCGTCAACAGCGCCATGAGATCGCCCAGATAGTTTCGCAGTGAACCGATATTCGAGTGCACATACCCGATTGGGTTGTTGATCTCATGGGCCACCCCTGCAGCCAGCTGGCCGATGGAAGCGAGCTTTTCCGACTGCGCCAGCTGCGCCTGTGCCTGTGTGAGCTGCTGGTTGAGTTTTTCCAGAGCTTCATTGTGTTGACGCAGCTGCACTTCGGCCTTGCGGCGCTCGGCATTGTCCTGAGCCAGCTGGGCGTTGGCGGATGCCAATTGGCCCGTGCGTTCCAGCACCTGCTGCTCCAGATCGTCATGCGCCTCCTGCAGGGCGATTTCGGAGGTTTTGAGCCGGGTCACGTCCACCAGGGTTTCGATAGCGCCCACGATGCGCCCTTCACTGTCGCGCAGCGGGGAGGCCGTAAAAACAAACCACACCCCGCCCAGCCTGGAGTTCGAAAAGAACCCTTCCGCCTCCCAAGCGTCCGGTATCACCTCCGAAGACCTGTACCTGTCCTGATAGTGCTCCCGCACCCGCGCAGCTTGCGCATCGTCCACGATCAGGTCGGCCAGAACGGGGCGCGGAGCCTCATAGAACGGCTTCCACTGGTCGCGCGTTCCCACCATGTCCGTCGCGGAAACAGACGACACCTTTTCTATGGCCCGGTTCCAATGGGTCACGACATGGTGTTCATCGATGACCATCGTGGGAACAGGACTCCCATCGATGATTTGCGCCAGTACCTGGCGCATATGCATCTGCTGGGCTTCGTTCTTGCGCCGTTCGTTCAGATTGACATAGGTATCGAGTAAGGTGGCCTGCCCGTCCACGGGCAGCATTCCTACGGCCTGCTCCACCCAGCAACGTTGCCCGGTGGCTGACTGCAGGCAGCTCTCGAACCGGGTCTGCGTGGTCTCACCGCGCAGACGTGCGGCAAGACGCTGGCGCAGTTGCTCGCGACTGTCGGGATGGGTCAACTCTTCGTAGGGCAAGGCCTGCAGGGCCGCCAGGGAATATCCCGTCAACGACAGCATCGCCTGGTTGGCATACAGAATGCGGCCCTGACGGTGCAGCAGGACGGGCGTGGCCAGACCCTCCAGCATGGAATAAAAGCCATCCTGGACATCAGCCACCAGCAGCGGAAAATCCTGCTGCCGTGCCGCAGAGGTAGCCAGGATCAACACCCTATCGATCTGGCCAGCGTCGCCTTTAAGCGGCACCATGGTGGCTTGTACCAGCAAGGACTGCCCGTCGGCCTTGCGCAACGACAGCTTGCCCAGCCAGCACCGGCAATGCGCCAGAAAACCCAGGACATCCGACGGATTGAAGCCCTGACCACTCTCGGGAACGATGGCGGCGAGCTCCTGCCCTTCCAGGGCTTGTGGATCATGGCCGAGCGCACGGGCCAGGTGGGTATTGACCATCACGAGGTGCCCACTGCGGTGCACCACAGCCAGCATGAAGCCATCCATCAGCGCGGGCAGCAGGCCGCTCAGGGCGATGTCGGAGGGTGATGGCAACTGGGTCATGGCATATGAAGTGAAAGCGCTCAGTTCATCAATTGCTGGCATGCGAGCTGGTAGCGCTCTTCAATTCCCGACAGCAGTGTGCCGCTGTCAGACCAGTCCAGTCGCAGGCCATCCCAGGCCACTACCTGGATATCAGGAACCTGGTCCTGCGGCTCCTGTAGCAGATCGAGTGCATGGGCCAGCGCATGCGATACATGCACCAGCCAGACCATGGCATCGGCCTCCGGATGATCGCACTGGTGGTGCAGCGACATGCATCGGCGCAGCATGGCGGGAAGCTGCCACTGCCGTGCCAGTTGCTCGCCCACCTGACAATGATCGAACCCCCACACGGTACGTTCAGCCTCCAGGAGACGGTGCGCCACCGATGTAGATGAATCATCTGAATCCGCTGCAGTCGATGATTGAAATGCAAGTTCCTGCACCTGGCGGTATCTCACCGGGTCGATGGCCAACATCACCAGCCGCCCCAGATCACTCAACAAGCCAGCAGTGAAAGCCGCATCAACCGCCAGCCTGGCCCTGCGCGCCAGGGCCTGGGTGCACACGCCGACGGCCACACTGTGGCGCCAGTGGGCCTGGTGGGCAGACTGCAGGGCGGGGTCGCTGATCTTGAACTGCTCTATCACGGCGGCGGCCAGCGCCATCGCCTGCAGGCTGCGCAGCCCCACCAGGGAGATGGCATGGGCAATCGATTCCACCTCATGCGTCAGGCCGAAAAACGGTGAATTGGCCACCCTCAGCGTACGAGCGGCAATCACGGGATCGCTTTCTACCAGCTCAGTCAGCGTCGCAATCTCAGGGTTCTCCTGCGTCAGGCACTGCAACAGGCGCGCACGCACAGGCGACATGGTCACCAACTTGCCTATGCGCAGGGCAAGTTCCTCCAGCCCCATTGGCTGCGTCATGACCGCACCTCCAGACGATAGCGCTGCACAATCTCGCGCAGCTGCTGCATCGGGCGGGTGGGCGCCGATCCTCGAAAGAGCCAGTCAATTCGCTGCTGTATCACGGCAAGGTCTGATGCAGCACAAGCTGGCGGAGCGCCGCGCGAGGCAGCAACAGAGCTGACGTGGGGAACGTCTTTCGGGATCATTGCGCGACTCCTGCTGGAATAAAAGTCAGCAGTCCACCCTGCCCCAGCGAGCCACGGCCCACGCGGGTGTAACGCACCGTCCAGTCGGACATGTACAAGGTCTGACTGGTCTCTTCCCTGACAGAAGGAAAATCACTGAAGAGTTGCTCGAATCCATTCACCTCCTTTAGCGCAACACCGGGCACTGCCCCGGAAAAGAAGCGCTGCGATGCAGCATTGATCATTACCACCATACCGCTGTCGTCGACGCCCATCACGGGAATAGCCACAGCATCGAAAATTTCATGTGAAACGCCGATGACAACCTCATCCTGCAGCAGGCGGCGCTGTTGCTGGCGTACCATATCTGCCAATTGGGCATGCGCCTGTACCAGCGATGCATGGGCACTTTCCAGTTCATCGTGCAGGCGCTGGTTCTCGTCCTCCAGCGATTTCTGGCGAAAGGCCTCGGCGATGTTGGCACGCAGGTGTTCATCGTCCCAGGGCTTGGTCATGAATTTGTAGACCGCACCCTCATTGATTGCATCCGTGACCGATTGCAGCTCGGTATACCCTGAAAGCACCATGCGGATGGTTTTGGGGTAGCGTCTGCGGGCCTCGCGCAGAAACTCCACCCCCGTCATTCCCGGCATGCGCTGGTCGGACACAATCACATCCACAGGCGTCTCCGCCAGTACCTCAAGCCCCTCCTTCCCTCCGCTGGCAGTCAGTATCTGGTATCTGTCTCGGCGGAGCAGGCGCTTTGAGGGCCGTGAGTATGAATGCCTCATCGTCTACAAGCAGCAGGGTCTGGGATGCTTGTTCCATGATGAAACCCATGTTATCGGCATTTGTCCAGAAGGGGAACCGGCTCCCTTGCCCACACGCTCGCAGTTCTCGACATCCATCAAGTGAAAGCGCACGCGACCGCGACCGCGTCAGATGCAGATCACGATTGGTTTACGCCGCTTCCTTGAGCAAGGTGCGCACATCCGCCGCCACCGCCTCCGGGCCGCTGCCATAGCGGCTGTAGACGCGCAGTCGACCCGCAGGGTCAAAAATATAGCTGCCCGCCGAATGGTCCATGGTGTAGCTGGTGGGCGTCTGGCCGTCGACCTTCTTGAAGTAGATCTTGAAGTCTTTGGCAATGGCCGTGGTCTGCACGTCGTCGCCACGCAGCGCGACGAAGCTGGGATCGAAATTGGCCATGTAGGCCTTGAGCAGCTCAGGCGTATCGCGCGCTGGATCGACGGTAACGAACACCGCTTGCAAGCGCTCGCCATCGGTGCCCAGCATCTGCTTGACCTGCGCGAGCTCCTGCATGGTGGTCGGGCAAACGTCCGGACACTGGGTATAACCAAAGAACACCACCACCACCTTGCCAGCGAAATCCTTGAGACTGCGCAGCTTGCCATCCTGGTCGGGCAAAGCGAAGTCGCGCGCGTACTCAGCGCCAGTGATGTCCACGCCGCGAAACTCTGGCGCAGACTTGGAACATGAAGCCAACAGGCCTCCAGCGCCTATGGATAAAGCGCTGACAGCTATCGATTGAAGAGCAGTTCTACGGAGCATGGCAGATTCACAAAACATAGTGATCCACCAACAGAGCAGCAAACACGCCACTCAGATGAATCAGTGAAAAACGAAAAGTACGTCGGGCCAGCGCGTCGGAATAGTTCCGCCACAGCGCAAAACCGTAAGCGCAAAAGCCGGTGCTGAATACTACGGCGGCGATCAAATAAATCCAGGAGCTCATGCCATAGATGAAAGGCATCAGGCAGCCGGCAAACAGGATCAAGGTATACAGGAACACCTGCAGGCGCGTGAAGACGTTGCCGTGCGTCACCGGCAGCATGGGCAGGCCCGCTTTGCGGTAGTCCTCGACGCGGTACAAAGCCAGCGCCCAGAAATGGGGCGGCGTCCACAGAAAAATAATGAGAAAGAGAATCAGCGCCTCGGGTCCCACGTCGCCGCGCATGGCCGCCCAGCCCAGCACAGGCGGCATGGCGCCCGAGGCGCCGCCGATGACGATGTTTTGTGGGGTAAGCGGTTTGAGCACCAGGGTGTAGATCACCGCATAGCCGACAAAGGTGGCAAAAGTAAGCCACATGGTCAGCGGGTTGACCCAGACGTACAAAATTACAGAGCCGGCGCTGACCAGCACGGCAGAGAACATCAGCGCCTGTATATCGGACAGTTCGCCTTTGGCCGTGGGTCGCCACGCGGTGCGCTTCATGCGCGAATCGATCCCTTTCTCCACCAGGCAGTTGAATGCTGCGGCTGCACCGGCCACCAGCCAAATCCCCAGGCAGGCGATCGCCATGCGCAGAAGCTCAGCCGCCGTAGGCCAGCCGGGCACAGCCAGCACCATGCCGATCAGGGCGCAGAAAACGATGAGCTGGATGACGCGCGGCTTGGCCAGCGCGTAGTACTGGGCCACGCGCGAACGAAAGCGCAGCTCTCCGGAGGTCAGTGTCGTCATAGATGTGCCTCCACGACACGGGGTTGAACCATCGGCGCGGGAGCAGCCAGAGCGCGGGGGCGCTGCGCTTCGAGAATCCAGGTCAGCACCACCACGAGCGCCGCTGCGCCGCCGGTATGGAGCACCGCCGCCAGCAAAGGCCAGTCGAGCACCACGTTGCTCAGCCCGGTGATGAATTGCAGCAACAGCAAACCCGCCAGCCAGCGCGCTTGCCTGGGCCGTACGCCCACACCTGCGCGATGCAACCGCCAGGCCAGGAAGCCAAGAACGACAAACACTGCATAGGCAAACAAGCGGTGGGTGTAATGAATGGCGGTCAGCGCAGAAAAATCGATGGGACGGCCATCGGACAAAACACCCAGCGGGCGCCACAGCGAAAAGCCCTGGGCGAAGTTCATGTCCGGCCACCAACTCCCCTGACACGTCGGAAAGCTGCTGCAGGCCAGTACAGCGTAGTTGGTGCTCACCCAGCCACCGAGCAGCACCTGCAGGCTCAGCATGGCCAGCCCCAACCAGGCGAGCTTGCGCAGTCCGGCAGGCTGGGGCATCGCCCTGTCTTCGGCACCAACCCCCGTCTGGCGCACCGCTTGTACGCACAACAGCGCCAGTAGCACAACGCCACCCGCCAGATGCAGGGTAACGATGGCGGGGAACAGCTTCATGGTGACGGTCAGCGCCCCAAACGCGCCCTGCACGCAGACCCAGACCAGCGTCAGCGTCGCCCAGCCGGGGCTGGGGCCATCCAGCGCCCTACCCCCGGCTCGACGTGCGCGTCGCCGCCCCAGCCAGGCAGCCACAGCCAGGACGGTGATCAGCGCTCCGACGCTGGTAGCGAGGTAGCGATGCACCATTTCCACCCATGCCTTGCCGTGGGTGACGGGGCCACTGGGCAGTGCCGTTTGCGCTGCCGAAATATCGGCGTGCGCCCCCAGGGGGCTGGCATTGCCGTAGCACCCTGGCCAATCGGGACAACCCAGACCCGAATCGGTCAGGCGGGTGAAAGCACCAAACAGCACCAGGTCGAAGGTCAGGAACAAGGTCAGCACGGTGAGCGCCTGCCAACGCCGCGAGCGCTGGACCCCGCGATTGCGCCAGAGCACCCAGGCGAGCGGGACCAGCGCGATGAGTGCCCCCAACGCGAGCATGCGCAGCAGCGGGGCCAGATCGTAGAGGGGCTGCGCGCTGTTCATGGCTCGCTCGGCCGCCCAGCCGTATCCCATCCGGCCGCCGCGCGCAACAGGCGCTCGATGTCGCGCTTGGCGCGCGCAGCAGCGGCCGCATCCATATTGGGTGGAAACCGCATCATCCAGTTGCCCATGGGATCAACGACATAAAGATGCTCCTGCAAGGCCTGCCCGGCTTCAGGCTGGAGCCAGCCAGCCAGCGCTTGGGGATCCACACGCAACACCCGCGCGGTGGAAACCCCTGCACGCAGCGCTTCGGGTACAGCCGCGTCATCGCTAAGCAGCCAGACCCAGTCCAGCCGATCCTTTTCCTTGCCCAGGCTCTCGCGCAGCTGGCGCTGCAGGTACAGCCGCTGCTGGCAATCGGCCGGACAGGCAGCAGGCGCTACGCTGACCAGGAGCCACTGATCTTTCAAGGCAGTCAGGTTTCCGGTTCGGCCTTGCAGATCCACGGTGGGCAATGAAGGCATCGGCCTCTGCGGTTCAATCAAACTGCCAAAGTTGCGATGCCCCTCCGGACGAATGACGTAGTAGGTGAAGTACGACGCCACCACCGGCGCAACGCAAACCAGTAACAGCGCCAACAGCTTCCAGCGCGCACCACGCCCGCTCTGGGCCGAGCGCACGGCATCGCCCACCGGGGGCTGACTGTGCACGGTCAAGCCCAAAGGTTGGACCGCAGCGCTGTCACGCACCGTGGCGGCGAGGTCGGACGAATTGGAACCAGACATATAAACCCGAAATCAGGCCGCAAAGCGCGAACCATTGGAAGACATAGCCGTAATTTTTCTGCACACCGGTATCGGGCGGCGGCCAGTGGCGCAGCAGACCCTCAGACGGAGCGCCATCCTGTACCACCACCTTGCTTGCAAGCGCCAAGCCAGTCTCGGCGCGAAAGGCATCCAGATGGAGATTCTGCCGGATGCGCAAAAACCCCTGTTCGCTCTGGCCACTTCCCAGGGCATAGATCTGCGTTGTTTCGGTCGCCAGGTGCCCAGCAACCTCAGCTTCCCCCTCGGGGGTGCCTACAGGCGGCAGAGCCGTCCGTTCCTGGAAATTGCGCGGCGCCCAGCCGCGTTGCACGAGGATCACTGTGCTCTTGCCGGCAAGCTGCAGCGGCGTGACCACCAAAAAGCCCTGGTGCCCATCCATCTGGCGGTTGTCCAAGTACACCGTGTACTCCGGCAGCCACCGACCCTGCAGCTCCACGCGTTGAAACAGAAACTTGTCTGGATCGGTGCCGGCCGGCGGGGCAGCCAGCGCCGCTTCCAGTTCCCGTCCGGCAAGCGGCGACTGCACGCTGCGCGCTGCCAGTTCCGCTGCCAGTGCGTTTTTCTCTGCCGCGCGCTCCAGCTGCCAGCGCCCGAGCGCAGCGGTACCCAAGATACCGGCACAAGCCGCCAGCGTGATCAACCAAAAACGGACACCGCGGCGCAGCGAAAAAGAAGCGCTCACCAGATAATGGCCTTCATGAAAATTCTTGTCACACTGGGCTTTCTCGCCATTCTCGCCAGCCTTGGCGCCGCGCTCTTCTTCATGATGCGTACCGGCAAAGACAACGAAAAGCGCGGACAGCGCATGGCCTGGACTCTGGCGCTGCGTGTGGGGCTATCCATTCTTCTGTTTGTCTGCATGCTGCTGGCCTGGAAGCTGGGGTATATCCAGCCCACCGGACTGCCATTGGAGTGAAAAAGGCGCCCCCGGGGCGCCTTTCTTCTGGCTGCCGAACCCTTTACATCCAGTAAACGAGCACATATAGACCCAGCCAGACCACGTCCACAAAGTGCCAGTACCAGGCCGCGCCTTCGAAACCGAAATGGCGTTCGGCGGTGAAATGCCCACTTTGCAAGCGCAGCGTAATGAAAAGCAGCATCAGCATGCCGAGAAACACGTGGAAACCGTGGAATCCCGTCAGCATGAAAAAGGTGGTTCCGTAGATTCCGGAGTTCAGTTTGAGGTTGAGTTCCGTGTACAGATGGTAGTACTCGTAGCCCTGCACACACAGGAACGTGAAACCCAGCGCCACAGTGAGCCACATCAGCGCAATCGTGCGACCGCGCTGGTTGTCACGCAAAGCGTGGTGCGCGATGGTCAACGTCACCCCGGAACTCAGCAGCAAAGCGGTATTGATGGTGGGCAGCCAAAACGGACCCACGGTCTGGAACGGCTCAACAATCCCTGCAGGCGAAGCAGTGGCACCGGCCGCCACCGACGGCCATACCGCTTTGAAGTCGGGCCACAGCAAAGCGTTTTCCAGCCCACCCAGCGCTGGTACCGAGTGCGCCCGTGCCCACCACAAAGCGGTGAAAAAGGCACCGAAGAACATCACCTCTGAAAAAATGAACCAGCTCATGCTCCAGCGAAAAGAGAGATCCACCTTGTAGCCATACAGGCCGCGTTCGCTTTCGTGCGCTGCCTGCCGGAACCACTGGAACAGCACCACCAGCCACCACACCAGGCCGAAAATAAAAGCGTATTTCCCCCAGGCATGGCTGTTGATCCACTGGCTCGCGCCAAGGATCACAAAAAACAGCCCGATCGCCGCCATGATGGGATGGCGCGATTCCGCGGGGACAAAATAATACGGGGTTGCGCCCGAGGTCATTGCACTCATTTCAGCTCCTGCTCTCTATCGATTGTCTTTGCGTCGGTTTTCTGTCGAATGAAGCTCACACCACCCAATTCACCACGGCCACCAGCGAAAGCACAAGCAGCAGAAAGCCCAGCAATCCGGCCGCAATGATGTGCAGAGGATGGATGCGCTCCAGATCTTGCTGGTACTCGCTGCGCTTCCGCAGGCCGAAAAATGCCCATGCCACCGCCTTCATGCTGCGGAAAAACGAACTGCTGCCCGCCGAGACGCGGTGCTTGTCATTCGGTGTTTCGCTCATGAACCCACCTTGGCACCGGCTTCGGGGGCCAAGGCCGCCGTGGGCGCCTGAGGAACGCCCGCGCCTACTTCAAAGAAGGTGTACGACAAAGTAATGGTCTTCACGTCCTTGGAGAGCTTCGGGTCAATGACAAAGGCCACGGGCCATTCTTTTCTTTCGCCCGGCTCCAGCGTGTACTGGTTAAAGCAGAAACACTCAACCTTGTTGAAGAAAGGCGCCGCCTGGCGTGGGGCGTAGCTGGGAATGGCTTGCGCCGACATGCGCCGGTTCTGCACGTTCTGAAACTCGTACATCACCGTGGTGAGTTCGCCAGGATGGACTTCCAGCGAGCGCTTGGCAGGACGAAAACTCCACGGGCCGCGCGAATTGGCATCGAATTCCACGGTGATGGTGCGGCTGCGGTCCACCTGCGTGTTGCTGGGAATGCGCACGTCGCTGCCGGCCTTGCCATTGCCCGGAACCTGGCGCTCGGACAGCGCCAGGATGTTGATGCCGGTGACTTCACAAATGCGCTTGTAGACCGGAATCAAAGCGTAGCCGAAGGCAAACATGCCAACCGCAACGATGGCAAGTTTTCCCACCATGCGGGCATTTTCGCGGCGCTCAGACATGGGCGACCATTCAGTGAGACAGGTAAATGATTTTCACCATAAATCCGATGAAAAACGTTGCAGCAATGGAGGCGAGCACCAGTCCAAGGCGCAGGTTGTTCTTCTTCTGCTCGGGCGTCTGGGACATGGTCAACCAATCACGCGGGTCGCGGTTTCGTCGAGCTTGGGCGGATTTTCAAACGTATGGAAGGGAGCGGGCGATGGCACTTCCCACTCCAAACCTTCCGCACCATCCCACGGGCGCTGGGGCGCGGGCACACCGCGTCCGCGCATGGCAGGCAGCACCACAGCCAGGAAGAAATACACCTGGGCGAAACCAAAACCGAAGGCACCGATACTGACGATCATGTTGAAGTCGGCAAACTGCATCGGGTAGTCGGCGTAGCGTCGCGGCATGCCGGCAAGTCCCAGAAAGTGCATCGGGAAAAAGGTGATGTTGAAGGAAATCATCGACCACCAGAAGTGGATCTGGCCCCTGCGCTCGGAGTACATGAAACCGGTCCACTTCGGCAACCAGTAGTAGGCCCCGGCAAACATGGCAAACAGCGAACCGGCCACCAGCACGTAGTGAAAGTGCGCGACGATGTAATAGGTGTCCTGGATTTGCGTATCAATGGGGGCCACCGCCGGAATCAGCCCCGTGAAACCGCCAATGGCGAACACAAAAATGAAACCGATCGCGAACAACATGGGCGTCTCGAAAGTCATCGAGCCGCGCCACATGGTGGCAATCCAGTTGAATATCTTCACTGCCGTGGGCACCGAGATCAGCATCGTGGCGTACATGAAGAACAGCTGCCCGGTCACCGGCATGCCGGTGGTGAACATGTGGTGCGCCCAGACAATGAACGAGAGAATGGCGATCGACGAAGTGGCATACACCATCGATGCATAACCAAACAGCTTCTTGCGCGCAAATGCGGGAACCACCTGGCTGATGATGCCGAACGCCGGCAAGATCATGATGTAAACCTCAGGGTGGCCGAAGAACCAGAAGATGTGCTGGTACATCACCGGGTCACCGCCGCCAGCGGGGTTGAAGAAGCTGGTGCCAAAGTGGCGATCGGTCAGCGTCATGGTGATGGCACCGGCAAAAACCGGCATCACGGCAATCAGCAGGTAGGCCGTGATCAGCCAAGTCCAGCAAAACATGGGCATCTTCATCAGCGTCATACCGGGTGCGCGCATGTTCAGAATGGTGACGATGATGTTGATCGCCCCCATGATGGACGAGGCGCCCATGATGTGCAGTGCGAAGATGCTTGAGTCCATCGACATGCCCATTTGCAGGGTCAACGGGGCATACAAGGTCCAACCCGCAGCGGGAGCACCACCGGGCATGAAGAAGCCGGCCACCAACATGATGGCGGCGGGCACCAGCAGCCAGAAACTGAAGTTGTTCATCCGCGCAAACGCCATATCAGAGGCGCCAATCTGCAGCGGAACCATCCAGTTCGCAAACCCCACGAAGGCCGGCATGATGGCACCGAACACCATGATCAGACCGTGCATGGTGGTGAGCTGATTGAACAGCTCGGGATTCACCAGTTGCAGACCGGGCTGAAACAGCTCGGCGCGAATCAGCAAGGCCAGTACGCCGCCCACCATGAGCATGGTGAACGAGAACATCAGGTACAGCGTGCCAATGTCTTTGTGGTTGGTGGCATAGAGCCAGCGCCGCCACCCGGTCGGCCCGTGATGGTGGTCGTGGCTGTCTGCTGCGTGGCCGGCGGCATGCCCGGTGGGGTCGAGAACTGCGCTCATGGTGAATTCCTCAATACTCTTTGCGGGCGCGGCTTATTTGCTGCGCTGGGCGACGATTTCAGCCGGCTGCACGAGCTGACCCGTCTTGTTCGACCAGGCATTCTTGGTGTAGGTGATCACGGCAGCGAGATCGGTGTCGCTGAGTGCCTTCCACGAAGGCATGGCCCCATTGGCGACTCCGTGCAGGACGATTTGGATCTGGACGCCATGATCGGCATTGCGAACCACGGCCGAGCCATCCAGCGGCTTGATCGGGCCGGCGCCCTTGCCATTGGCCTGGTGGCAGGCCGCGCAGTTCGAGCCATAGACCTTCTCACCGCGCTTGAGGATGTCCTCCAGCGCCCAAACCTTGCCCGGGTCGTCCAACTTGGCGGCGACCTTCTTCATTTCGCCCCCTACCCAGGCCGTGTAGTCCGCTGCCGATACCACCTTGACGTGAATCGGCATGTAGGCGTGCTCCTTACCGCAGAGCTCGGCGCACTGGCCATAAAAATCGCCCACCGAATCGGCCCGGAACCAAGTGTCGCGCACGAAACCGGGGATCGCGTCCTGCTTGATGCCAAAAGCTGGCACCATGAACGAGTGGATCACGTCGTTGGCGGTCGTGATGATGCGAATCTTTTTGCCCACAGGCACCACGAGCGGGTTGTCTACCTTGAACAGGTAGTTGTCGGGCGCCTGGGACACATCGCCGCTGCTCGACATGGCGCGCTGCGCGGGGTCGAGGGTCGAAATAAAACCGATGCCTTCGCCTTCGCCTTTGATGTAGTCGTAACCCCACTTCCACTGGTAACCGGTGGTCTTGATGGTGAGGTCGGCGTTGGTCGTATCCTTCTGCGCCACGAGCACCTTGGTGGCTGGAAGCGCCATACCCACGATGATCAGAAAAGGCACCACCGTCCAGACGATTTCCACCGTGACGGATTCATGAAAATTGGCGGCTTTGGCGCCCTGCGATCTGCGGTGTTTCCAGATCGAATAAAACATCACCGAGAACACCGCGACGAAGATCACCGTGCAGATGATGAGCATCATCCAGTGCAGATTGCTCTGCTCCTCAGCGATGCGTGTCACTCCGCGCGTCAGGTTCAACTGATGAACGCTCGGACCGCCCGGCAAATCATTGACTGCGTGGGCGGAACCTGCTGCCCAGGCGCCGGCCAGCATCAGAGCGTGGGCCAACCTCTTGAAAATGCTCTTCATAGTTCTCACTTGCTTCTAAGCCTCAGTTAACTCGCCCCATCTCGATCGGCACCCATGGCGCCCATGCTGTGCAATGCAGCCGGCACGCCCCGCGAGGTAGCCGAAAAGATAGACGCGCCCCGCCCAGTTCACCACCCGCACAAACCAGCACTTGCGCACTGCGACGCAGAACTGCATGCCTATGAAAAGGCGGGCATTGCACGCAAACGGCTTGCTCTAGTGGTGGGCGATTGTAGCGTGGCTTGTTTCAAATCAGAGAAACAAGGGAAACTCCCAAGATCGCCGCGCAAATTTGCTTTAAGTCAATGGAAACAACCACTATTTGCGCTTATGTGCGTGGTGGCCTGCTTTTCAACAGGCTGCGCATTTCGTCCAGTGAGACCGCACTTTGTGCAGTCACTGGAACGCGCGGCACGGGCTTGAAGGCGTGCCCATAGACAATTTCGAAGCTCAAGGTCAGTTGGCCCTCGGCATCTGGCGTGGTAAGCCCCGCTGCCAGCGCCTGGCACAAGGCACTGTGCCAGCGCCGCCCGCGCAGCGCCAGGTGCCGCCCCGGATGCAGGTTGCTGCCCAGCTCACGCAGCTCCTGCAGCAGTCGCTCAGGCGTGGCAAAGCTGAGTGTGATGCGCTCCATGTCCACGATCGGTTCGGCAAACCCCGCGTCGATCAACATGTCGCCCCAATCGTGCATGTCGGTGAACGCGTGGGCGGGCGCTGGCCAGCCCCGCGCCTGGTACACGGCGCGCAGCTCGCGCAGCGTATCGGGGCCAAAGCAGCTGAACATCAGGTAGCCATCGACATCCAGCGCGCGTTGCCAGGCGCCGATCAAGGCGCGCGGGTCCGCCGCGCTATGCAGCAGCATGTTGGCCCAGAGCATCTGCACCGAGCCCTTCTCCGGGGCGCCAAACGTGACCGCACCTCGGCCCCAGCGCTCTGTGCTCCACCAGCTTGGCGCCAGCGCCTCGCGCGCTACAGCCTGGCGATGCCCAGCCGTCTCGTTGACGGTGCAGCAGGCATCGGGATAGCGCTCGCGCAGCAAGGCATGGGCCTCAAGGCCGCCGCGCACCGGATCCCAATGGCACCAGGCGCGCGGTGCGTCGCGGATCCAGCCCAGGCGCTGCTCCATGCGCCGCGCCACCTCTTCGTGCAACCAGGGCGAAAGGGCAGGGGCGCGCTCGTGCCAGCGTGCAGCGGCCACGGGGTCAATAGTGGGAGGTAGATCGGAAGCCATGAGGGAGTGTTACAGATGGCGCAGCTTGAGCCCACCAACTGGGCACAAAGACCCCAGCGCCATGCCCTATATTGGACATTACCATGGCACGCCGCAGCCTTCTTGCCCAACCTTGGCGCCCTTGGCGCACGTTCAGCGCCTGGGCGGCGCGCCTGCCCAGCCAGTGTGCCGTGTGCGGTAGCTGGCCGGCGCAGCGTTTGTGCGAAGCCTGCATTGCGCGTTTTGCGCAGCCGCGCGCGCGCTGCAGCACCTGCGCCCTGCCGCTGGCCGGGGGAGCCCGTCAGTGTGGCCAATGCCTGCGGCACCCTCCCTTGCTCGATGCCTGCATTGCGGCGCTTGACTATGCCTATCCCTGGGCTGGTGTGTTGGCGGAGTTCAAATTTCGCGGGGACCCGGCCTGGGCGGCGCCGCTTGCCAGCCTGATGCGGAGCACGCCCTGGGCAGAACCGGCCATCGATGCCGCCGACTGGCTGATTCCCGTGCCGCTTTCCCCGGCCCGCCTGGGCGAGCGAGGCTTCAACCAGGCGGAGCGCTTGGCACGAACACTCAGCGACCAAAAGAGTACGCACCGCCTATTGCTGCGCGTCCATTCCGGCGCAGTTCAGCACACCCTGAACCGCGCGCAGCGCCTGCGCAACCTGCAGGGTGCTTTCGCGGTAGACCCGCTACTCGTCGAAACGCTGCGCGGTCGGCGCGTGGTGCTGGTGGACGATGTCATGACGACTGGCGCGACCTTGCACGCCGCGGCCCAGGTGCTGCGCCAAGCCGGGGTCGCTCATCTGACGGCTTTGGTCCTCGCCCGGGCCCCGCAGCCGGCACAATAGAAATACCTTGTAGCGCGGATACGCACTTTTACGCAGCGAGGGGGATGCACACAGGAAAATGCCGACAAAATCCCGCCATGTTTCACATCGTCCTCGTCGAACCCGAGATTCCGCCGAATACGGGCAACATCATCCGCCTGGCGGCGAACACGGGCTGCACTCTGCACTTGATCGAGCCGCTCGGTTTTTCCATGGAAGACCGCATGCTGCGGCGTGCCGGGTTGGACTACCATGAATTCGCAAAAGTGCAACGGCATGCGGGCTGGACGGCCTTTCTGCGCGCCGTGCAGCCCGATTTGACCCGCATGTTTGCCTTGACTACGCACGCAACGCAAAGCGCATTCGATACCTGTTTTCTTCCGGGCGACTGGCTGGTGTTCGGCGCCGAGACACGCGGTCTGCCTCCCGAACTGCGCGAAAGCTTTGCTCCAGCACAGCAGGTTCGCCTGCCGATGATGGCGGGGCAACGCAGCCTCAACCTCTCCAACGCTGTGGCGGTCACGGTCTTTGAAGCCTGGCGGCAAAACAGCTTTGGGGCGGGCGCTGTCGACAGTGTGCCGGCCGAACTGCGCGCCTGATCAGATTTCCTGCGCGGCCAGCGCTTCGGGTGTTTGTTCGCTCACAAAATCAAGAAAGGCGCGCGTGCGTGCCGGCAGCATGCGCTGCGTGGGCAGCGCCGCATAGATGGTGTAGCGCGAAAGAATCCACTCGGGCAGCACGTGCACCAAGGCCCCGGTGCTCAGGTGGCGCTGCGCCAGCAAGCGCGGAATGACTGCAACGCCTGTGCCATCGAGCACGGCCCGCAGCAGCACGTCGGTGCTGGTTGACTGCAGCACCACCGGCAGGCTCAGTTCGTGGCTTTCACCATCGCCCGACAGGGGCTTGAGGCAGAGTTTGCGCACCCCGCGCCGGCCGTTGCCGGTATCGCGCAGAAAGTCGTGCGATTCCAGATCCTGCGGCTGCTTCGGCGCACCGCGCCGCAGCAGGTAGCCGGGCGAGGCAACCACAATGGCTTCCCCCTGAAAGAGCTTGCGCGCCACCACATTGCCGTCGAAATCGTCCGGCACGACGAGAAAAGTGACGTCAAACTCGTCCACCCGCCCTGCGGCGACGTTGTCGGTAGTGAGGTCGAGCACCAGCCGCGGATGGCGCTCGCGCCAGCGGGGAATCAGGGGCGCCAGAAAATAGGTGGCGATCGCTGCGGGTGCCAGCACATGCACCGTGCCCTGCAGGTCGCGCGTGCTCGCTGTGGCGGCGGCTTCAGCGTCGTCGATGTCGCTCAGGATGGTGCGCACCCGCTGCAGGTAAGCGTCCCCAGCCTCGGTGACCGCTACCTTGCGCGTCGTGCGGTGCAAAAGGCGGGTGTTGAGGTGCTGCTCCAGTTCGGCCACCACGCGCGTGACCACTGGGGGCGACATGTCGAGCGCGCGCGCCGCTGCGGCAAAACCGCCTTCGTCGGCGACGCGGGCAAACACCCTCATGGCTTGCAGGCGGTCCATGGCTCAGTCTGCCCAAACCATGGCGTCGGTCGGCGTCAGGCCGGTGCGCCGTAATTGCGCGACAGCGATTCCGCCACGCAGACCGGTTTGTCGCTGCCCTCGCGCTCGACCGTCACCAGCCAGGCCATCTGCAGTCCATCGGGCGCCAGCGGTTCGGTCGATTGCAGCTGCAGGCGCGCGCGCAGCCGGCTGCCCACCGGCACCGGCGCCGTGAAGCGCACGCGGTTGAGGCCGTAGTTCACCCCCATGCGTGCGCCTTCGATGGCAATGCCCGTTTCGAAGAAACGCGGAATCAGCGACAAGGTGAGAAAGCCATGCGCAATCGGCGCGCCAAACGGGCCCTGGCGCGCGCGCTCGGGGTCCACATGGATCCACTGGTGGTCGCCGGTGGCCTCGGCAAACTGGTTCACCTGTTGCTGCGTGATGGTGATCCAGTCGGTCACGCTGACTTCCTGGCCAACGCAGGCTGCGACTTCGGAGTAGGAATGAAAGGTTTTCATGGCGCCAATGTAGCGCCCGCCCCCACGCCACGGTGTCGGCCATGGGACAGCGGCGGATCACGCCGCGTCCAGCCACTGGCAAATACCCTGCCACTGCTCCAGATCGCGCGCCACGCGGGCCGGGGCCACGTCGAACAGCGTGAGCCCGTGCGCGGCCAGGTGCAGGTAGTTTTGCGTCGTACGCAAAGTGCCCAGCACCGGAATATCCAGGCTGTCCACGAAATGCGCCAGTTGCTCGGCGGCGCGCGTGCGCGGGTCGACGCGCATGCCGACAATGCCCACGGGCGTCTGGGCACTGGCCCTGTGCGCGGTCAGCTGGTCAAGAAATTCGCGCGTGGCAAAAATGTCGAACACGCTGGGCTGCAGCGGCACCACGATGCGGTCGGCCAGCTTGAGCACATCCCCCAGGCGCCAGCCCGCCAGCCCGGCCGGCGTGTCGAGCACCACGTGGCTGGCGCCACGCGGTGGGCGGGCGATGACGTCGGCGCTCACGTCCCAACTGCCTATGGGCCGCGCCGCCGCCGGGCGCAGGCCCAGCCACAACCTGGCCGACTGCTGGCGGTCGGCATCGCCCAGCAGCACCGGATGGCCCTGGCTGGCCAGGTAGCCGGCGATGTTGGTGGCCAGCGTTGACTTGCCGACGCCGCCCTTGGGGTTGGCAACCACGATCACAGACATGGAAGACTCCAGATTTCAGGTAAAAAAGGCCTCTAGGGATGGCCTGCATAACTCCCTGCGGTCTGTGATAGCGCGGCCTCGGGCGGTCTATTGCGTTGCTTTCTTTGCCAATAGCTGGGCTATTGGCTGCAAAAAGACGCCTTGTAGCCCATCCCGATCCGCACTATCACCGCCTCGCGAGGGTTATGCAGGACATCCCTAGCGCTTACTACATAAGCATAATAAGCTATCTTTTATATAGCAACTGCACACATCAGGTGGACTGCGTACCCCGGCGAACAAAAAACAGGCCCGCGCCCACCGCCATCAACACGCCGCCAAACACGCGGTTCTGATTGCGCTGCGCGCGCGGGCTTTGCATCAGGCGGCGCAGGCTGCTGGCGCCCAGGGCGTAGCCGTGCATCACGGTCAGATCAATGACCATAGAGGTTGCCGCCATCACCAGCAGCTGCAGCCACAGCGGCCGCGCGTCGGTCAGAAACTGGGGTAGCACGGCCACCATGAAGACGATGCCCTTGGGGTTGGTGGCGTTGGTCAGAAAACCGGTGGCGAAACGGCGCTGCCAGCGGCCTGCCGGCTCCACGGTGGCGCCCACCAGCGAACCACTGGCACCCGAGCGCCACTGGCTCCAGCCCACGTAGATCAAATAGCAGGCCCCCGCCACCTTGACCACACCAAACGCCAGTTCCGACGCCAGCAGCAGCGAGCCCACGCCCGCCCCCGCCACCAGCAACAGCAGTACCAGGCCCAATTGCAGCCCAAAGATGGTGGCCGTCGTCTTGCGCACCCCGTAGGACAGGCCATGGCTCATGGCCAGCACGGCGCCGGAGCCTGGCGAAAGAGCGATGAGGCAGGTGGCGGCAACGAAAGCAAGCCAGGTAGACAAGTCCATGGTGGGAATCGGAAAGAAGGAGTGACAACAGGGAAACGGGCTGGCATCTTAGAGCGGGATGGGCCCGCGCGCATCGCCGAAGTGCAAGAATCTGGGCTCTTGCTTTCCCCTGCCCATGTCACACGCCCCTGCCTGGCTTAGTTACGCCTTTCTCTACCTTGCTGCGGCCGTGCTCACCGTGCCGGTGGCGCGCGCTTTGGGGCTGGGCGCCATCATTGGCTACCTGGCGGCCGGCATTGCCATCGGGCCCTGGGGTTTTGGCTGGGTGAGCAATGTGCAGGACATCCTGCATTTCGCCGAATTTGGCGTGGTGCTGATGCTGTTTCTCGTCGGCCTGGAGCTGCAGCCCACACGCTTGTGGAGCCTGCGCCGGCCGATCTTTGGACTGGGGAGTGCGCAGGTCCTGGGCTGCGCCCTGCTGCTGTGCGCCGCCGCCTTGCTGGCCGGATTTTCCTGGCGCGTGGCGCTGGTGGGCAGCCTGGGTCTGGCGCTGTCGTCCACTGCCATCGCGCTTCAGTCCCTGGGTGAGCGCAACCAGCTGCGCACCAGCAGCGGCGAATCGGCGTTTTCGATGTTGCTGTTCCAGGACATCGCCGCCATTCCTATGCTGGCCCTTGTGGCCCTGCTGGGCACAGCAAGCGTGCAGGGCCACCACACGCCCACCAGCGTCGCGCTGGAGGTTTTCAAGATCGTCGGCGTGATTGCGGCCATCGTGCTGGGCGGTCGATTGCTGCTGCGCCCGCTCTTGCGCTGGATTGCGCGCAGCCGCACGCCAGAAATTTTTACCGCCGCCGCGCTGCTGCTCGTCGTGGGCATTGCCTACCTGATGGTGCTCGTCGGCCTGTCGATGGCGCTGGGGGCTTTTCTGGCCGGCGTACTTCTGGCCGAGAGCGAGTTCCGGCGCGAGCTGGAGACCGATATCGAGCCCTTCAAAGGCCTGCTGTTGGGCCTGTTCTTCATCGCCGTGGGCATGAGCATCGACTTTGGCGCCATGCTGCGCGCGCCGCTCATGGTGGCATTGCTGCTCATCGGCTTTGTGGCGATCAAGAGCGTGGTGATTTACGCGCTGGCGCGGGCCGTGGCGATTCCGTACCAGGAGCGGCCCGTGTTCACGCTGCTGCTGGCGCAAGGCGGCGAGTTTGCCTTCGTGGTCTTCCAGGCTGCTGCCGGTGCCGGCGCCTTGCCGGGCGAGATGGCCTCGCTGCTGATTGGCGCGGTGGCGCTGTCGATGCTGTGCACGCCGCTCTTGCTGCTGCTGCTCGACCGCCTGGTGCTTCCGCGCTACGCCACCACGCTGCGCACGCCGCCCGAGGGGGAAATCTCCGAGCCCCAGACGGCGCCCGTGCTGATCGCCGGGTTTGGCCGCTACGGGCAGATCGTGGCGCGCGTGCTGCTGGCCCAGGGCATTCCGGCCACGGTGCTGGACCACAGCGTGGACATCCTGGAAGTAGCGCGCACCTTTGGCTACCGCGTGTTCTATGGCGACGCTACGCGCCTGGACCTGCTGCGCATGGCGGGCGCCGCGCAGGCGCGGGTGCTGGTGCTGGCGGTCGATGCGCCCGGTCCCTCGCTCAAGATCGCAGCGCTGGCGCGCGAGCACTTCCCGCACCTGAAAATCGTCGCACGCGCCCGGGACCTCACGCACTGGAACGATTTGCGCGACCTGGGCGTCACCCAGGTGCAGCGCGAACTGTTCGAATCCAGCCTGCTGAGCGCGCGCAGCGTGCTGGAACACATGGGCCTGCAAGAGAGCGAGACCGACGCGCTGCTGGCGCGCTTTCGCCAGCACAACATTGCGCTGGCCGACCGCATGTACCCGCACCACAAGGACCAGGCCCGCATGATCGCCGTGGCCCGCGAAGGCCGCAGCCAGCTGGCTGAGCAGCTGGCCAAGGAACGGGAAGAGCGCACCCTGCGCAGCGCGGCGGGCATGGGCTACCCGGGCTACGGGGAGAACGAGCAAGCCCCTGGCCGGGAAGACGCATACGAACTGAAAAATCCAAGATGAAACCGGCTCTAGCGCTTTATCTATAAGCCTATATAGCTACTTTTTCAATAGCATCTACTGAACCAAGGAAAGAGGGCGGGTGCCCGCGCGGCTTGGCGCTGCCGCTCAAGGCTTCGCGTTCCCATCGTCCCAGGGGTGCAGTACGCAGGTGCCCGGCGCCTGCGACTGCCAGGTGGCGAGCATGGCCTCACGGAAATCCGCCAGGGGATAGGTGTTTGCAATTCGGGGCCGAATGCGGCCTGTTGCAGCCCACTGCATCAACTGTTCAAGGCGTGGCGGGCGCAGGGCGGGGTTGTTTTCGGTAGAAATGACCGTCGGGCAGCCCAGCACGTTCAGGCCCTTCATCATCATGAGATTGGTCGGCAGTTGGTTGGCGCGCGGCGCACCGCGCTGGCCACGGCCGTTGGCCACATCGGGGGTGGAAGTCCACGCGACAATGAGAAAGCGCGCACCAAAACGCACGCAGCGCATGCTTTCGATGGAGGTCTCACCGCCCACGCCGTCATACACAACGTGTACGCCCTTGCCATCGGTCAGCGCCTTCACCTCGTCGCGAAAGCGACGCACGCCGGTTTCACCCGCTGGCGCCGTGGTGTTGAGCACATGGTCGGCACCCTGGGCCTTGACGATGGCGAGCTTTTCATCCGAGCGCCCGGTGGCAATCACCGTGGCGCCCAGAAGTTTCGCCACTTGCACGGCGGCCAAGCCAATGGACCCCGACGCGCCATGGATCAGTACCGTCTCTCCCGCTTGTAGACGGGCGCGCTGCACCAGAGAGTAGTAAGCGGTTTCGAAGTTGCCCAGCAGGCAGCAAGCCTCGTCAAACGACAGCCCCTTGGGGATGCGGCGCAGGGCACTTTCTGGCAGCACTGCGTAAGGAGCGTAGCCGCCCTGTGTCTGGTAGTTGCCCCCCGAGCGGGCACCTGCCTGCATGCCGTCCACCAGCACCGCATCGCCCACCGAAACGCGCGAAACCGCGCTGCCCGTGGCGACTACCCGACCGCTGTATTCCAGGCCCGGCGTGTAAGGCGGGCTGGGCATTTTCTGGTACTGCCCGCTGGTCATCAGCAGATCCACCCGGTTCACGGAGGCACTTTGGATGCGCAGGACGATTTCGTGGGGCTTGAGCGCTGCGGGGTCGGGCGCGCGCACCTGCGCGATGCGCATGTTGTGCCCGATAGCCTCCAGCGGATTTTCGCCAAATGAATCAACGAAAACCTGCTGTCCGTCAGGGAGCGGCGTGGGGTGCATGGGAATCCTTCTTCGAGTTGCAGCAACAAAACACTTACTGCGGCTCAATCCCAGCGGCCTTGATTTTGTTTCGCCAGCTCTCGATCGACGCCCTGTTGTAGGCGCCAAGTTCCTCAGGCGAGGAGTTCTTGAGATCGCTCGACAAATTCTTGATCCGCTCCGCAAACTCTGGCGATGTCGTCGTCTGGTGGATCGCCGTCTTGAGCCTGCCAATGATTTCGGTCGGCGTGCCTGCAGGCGCGTACACCGCCAACCAGGACACCAGGTCCAGCCCCTCGACGCCAGTCGCTTCATGCAAAGTGGGAACATCGGGGGCCAGCGAACTGCGCGCGGCCGAGGTGATGGCCAGCGGGCGCATTGGCCCGCCAGGGCCAATGAAGGCTTGTGCGGCAGCGGTGTCGATGAACATGAACGCCAGGCGCCCGCCGATCACGTCGGACGCGGCTGCCGGCGTGCCCTTGTAGGGCACCGCAATGGCATTCACCCCCACCGCCTTCATCACGGCCGCGCCAGATACCTGGCCAGTGCTGTTCCCGTAGCCATAGGACGCCTGCGCCGGATTGGACTTGAGCCAGGCCACAAGTTCCTTGACGTCCTTGACCGGCATGTCTCTGCGCACCAAGAGCAGGAACGGCGTCTCGCTGATCAGGGTGATGGGGGCAAAATCCTTGATGGGGTCGTAAGGGAGCGATTTGAACAGCGAGACGTTGGCCGCCTGCGTGGTGTTGGTGGTAAAGAAAATGGTGTAGCCATCGGGCTTGGCTTTTGCTGCGGCAGATGCCGCGATCTGGCCCGATGCGCCGGGCAAGTTCTCCACCACCACGCTGGTTTTGAGACTGTCTTGCAAACCGGCCGAGATCACCCGGGCGATGATGTCAGTGCCGCTGCCGGCAGTGAAAGGCACGATGAGCTTGATCGGCTTGGAGGGGTAATCCGCCGCCTGAACACCGCCAAAGCCCATGGCTGCGGCCGAGATGGCTGCCAATACGAACGTTCTGCGGGCTGCGCGCATGGTCGAAAATGGGGTGCTCATTTTTTATACCTTGTGGTTTGGAGAAAATGCGTGAATAACAAAGGCCGCGGCCTCCTGGTCCGGCTTGGCCGAATACTCATGGGTTGCACCATCGGGAAAGAATATCCAATCCCCCTCAGTGGCCTCAAAATAATGGCCATTAATATGCCCGGTCACGGCACCCTTCTGGACGAATATCACCTGCTCCATGCCATTGAGTGCATGGCTGGTTTTCTTGCCGCCGGGTTCAAGCCGTGCTTCATATATCGCCATGTGCCGGGGAGAGCCTTGCGGCACATCCAGCGCCCAGGCAAACCGCACGCCGCTGTGGTGCTCAGGCACAAATGCGGTTGACGCCACCGCAGCGACTTCACCGCCTGAGGGCATCCGCTTGCCAGCAGTGGCGGGCGCATCTTCGCAATTGACTGCGGCCATGGGGTTCTCTGCATAGGGCGGGGCGTAGACCACCAGCACCTTCACCGGGGTATCGCTGGTCACGCCAAAACGATGCGGTGTTCCCTCCGGCGTGAACATCCAGTGGCCAGGCCTGGTGATCTGCTCCCCGCCATTGAGTTCACCAAGGCCCTCCCCTTGAAGCAGATATGAGGCTTGCTCCAGATTCGGATGCATATGCCTGAGCGCACCATGGCCTTTTTCAATGGTGCCAATGAGCACTTCGAGGTATTTGGCGCCCACCGTTTCGCGACTGATCACCCGCTGGTTTGTGGTACCGCTGTGGTTGGCCGGAGAATAAGGATTGGCTCCATCCGAGGAAACGACATAACGATATTCCATGGAGACTCCACTTGAAAATACTGATTGCCGTTTCCGGGTTATTTAGAATTTGAATCTGACTTGGCTCTCCCGGAACGGGAAATTCATGTTACGTGAACGGATCGTGGTTTCCCAATGATCTTCGCGCATGCCCCGTCGTGAACAGGATTCATGCGGAATACGGATTAACCCTGATATTGGTGCGCTGCAGCAAACAGCTGCGCCACCTTAGCGTCCAAGCTGGCCCCGAATTTCTTGAAATCCCCCATGCCAAGAATTCGGCAGCACGAGAGCGTGCAGCGGCCCTCCCGGCGCCTGGCACAGATGGCCTGCGCTAAACGCGCTCGAGCAGCAACGCAATCCCCTGCCCCACGCCTATGCACATGGTGCACAGCGCATAGCGGCCACCGGTGGCGTGCAGGCGATTGACGGCCGTGGTGGCCAGGCGCGCGCCGCTGGCGCCCAGTGGGTGGCCGAGCGCAATCGCGCCGCCCCAGGCATTGACGCGCGCGTCGCCGTCCGCGAGGCCCAGCAGGCGCAGCACCGCCAGGCCCTGTGCGGCAAAAGCCTCGTTGAGTTCGATCACGTCGATCTGGGCGAGCGAGATCCCCGTTTGCGCCAGCAGCTTCTGCGTGGCCGGCGCCGGGCCGATGCCCATGACGCGCGGCGCCACACCCGCCACCGCCATCCCCACCACCCGGGCGCGCGGCGTGAGGCCGTGCCGCGCCGCCTCTCGCTCGCTGGCAAGCAGCAGCGCGCAGGCGCCGTCGTTCACACCGCTGGCGTTGCCGGCGGTCACCGTGCCGCCTGGCCGCACGATGGGTTTGAGGCGCGCCAGCGCCTCCAGGCTGGTGGCGCGCGGATGCTCGTCGTCGGTCACCACCACGGCGTCGCCCTTTCTCGTGACCAGGGTCACGGCCACGATCTCGCGCGCCAGGTGGCCCGCCTGCTGCGCCGCCAGGGCGTGCTGCTGGCTGGCCAGCGCCATGCGGTCCTGGGCTTCGCGCGAGATGCCATGCTCCTCTGCCACGCTTTCAGCCGTCTCGGGCATTGAGTCCACGCCGTACTGCGCCTTCATCAGCGGGTTGACGAATCGCCAGCCAATGGTGGTGTCGTAGACGGCGTTGCTGCGGCCAAACGCGGCGTCCATCTTGGGCATGACGAAAGGCGCGCGGCTCATGCTCTCCACGCCGCCGGCAATTACCAGCCCCGCTTCACCCCCCTTGATGGCGCGTGCCGCCGTGCCCACAGCGTCGAGCCCCGAGCCGCAGAGGCGGTTGATGGTGGCGCCCGGCACCTCCACCGGCAGGCCGGCGAGCAGCGCCGCCATGCGGGCGACGTTGCGGTTGTCCTCGCCGGCCTGGTTGGCGCAGCCATAAAGCACGTCGGAAAGCTGCGCCCAATCCACGCCCGGATTGCGTTGCATCAGCGCGCGCAGGGGAATGGCACCCAGATCGTCGGCGCGCACCGCTGAGAGCGCACCGGCATAGCGGCCGAAAGGGGTGCGGATGGCGTCGCAGATGAAGGCTTCGGTCATGGTCAGGCGTTCCAGCAAAGTCAATGCGCCACTCTAACCAGTGCGGCTGCGCAGCCATGCTGCCTGCGGGACAATGCAGGCATGTTCAACCCGACCCAAGCCGACGTGCGCCGCTTTCTATGCGCAGTGCATGCCAAAACCGCTGCGCAGGCGCCCATGGAAGCCATCGAAACCCTGGCCAGCCTGTGGATTGCGGAGCACCCCGAATACCACGCCGATCTGCAGGACGCAGACGCAGCCGTAGCGCGCAACTACGACGAGACGCCAGAACGCAGCAACCCGTTTCTGCATTTGTCCATGCACCTGTCGGTGAGCGAGCAGTGCAGCATCGACCAGCCGCGCGGCATCCGCCAGGCGGTGGAGCTGCTGGCGCACCGGCTCGATTCGCTGCACGACGCGCACCATGTGGCGATGGAGTGCCTGGGCGAAATGCTGTGGGAAAGCCAGCGCTCAGGCCGTCCGCCCGACGGCGAAGCCTATGTGGCGCGCGTCCAGCGCAAGGCCACGAAGGATTGATGCTCTGTTTTTTATAGCTTATAGCGCTTTATAGATAAGCGCTGGAGGCATATTTGACCAATAAAAAACCCGCCTGCAGGCGGGTTTTTTATTGGGTGGAGGGCGGCCGCTCAGCGAAAGCGCGACTCGGGCACCGTTTTCAGTTCGCCGTCGAGCGAACCGATGTAGCTCGCCAGTGCCTTGAGTTCGACGTGGGTGAATTGCTTGGCCACGCCGCCCATGATGGCGTTCGAGCGGCCCACGTAGCGGCCTTTATCTGCCTTGTAAGCCTTGAGGGCCACAAACAGGTAATCAGGGTGCTGACCGGCCAGCAAGGGGTACGAGGGATCGATGGGCTTGGCGAAATTGTCGCCGTGGCAGGAAACGCAGGCGCCTTTCTGCAGGAGCGATGCGACCTCGGTGGAAGGCTCGCGCGAGGGTTTGGCCGGCGTGGCAGCAGTGCCGCCCTGGCCCAACTGGGCGTAATAAGCCGAAATGTCGGCGATATCCTGATCGGACAGCGACTGCGCTACCGCGTGCATGGTGGGAAAGCTCCGATCGCCTTTGGCATAGCCATGCAGCGCCGAAGCAATATAGGCCTCGCCCTGGCCGGCAATCTTGGGAACCTTGTAGACCTCAGGAAAGCTCGACTGATAGCCTACGATGCCGTGGCAACCGACGCACATGGGAATTTTTCCCTCGCCCGCTTTCGCATCACCCTTGATCTGCTGGGCCTGCACCGAAACCGTCCCGAAAGCGACAGCCAGAGCGAATATCGACATCATCGTTTTGTTCATTTTGCGCGCACAATCGTAGGAAAGTTCCGCCCCCAGGGCCTCAATTTACGGGCGATTATAGCCAGCGCTGTCAAGCCCGATAGTCAACTCTTTTTCACATGTCTACGAAATTTCAAGGCTCCAAGAACTACGTCGCCACCCAGGACTTGATGCTTGCCGTCAACGCCGCCGCTACGCTGCAGCGCCCGCTGCTGGTCAAGGGCGAGCCGGGCACCGGCAAGACCATGTTGGCCGAAGAAGTGGCACAGGCGCTCGGCATGCCGCTCTTGCAGTGGCACATCAAGTCCACCACCAAGGCGCAGCAAGGTCTGTATGAGTACGACGCGGTAAGCCGCCTGCGCGACAGCCAGCTCGGGGGCGCCGAAAACGGCGACAAAGTGAAGGACATCCGCAACTACATCATCCAGGGCGTGCTGTGGCAGGCCTTCACGGCAGACGAGCCGGTGGCGCTGCTCATCGACGAGATCGACAAGGCCGATATCGAATTCCCGAACGACCTGCTGCGCGAGATCGACCGCATGGAGTTCTATTGCTACGAGACGCGCGAGCTCGTCAAGGCCAAGCACCGCCCGCTCGTCTTCATCACCTCAAACAACGAAAAGGAACTGCCCGACGCCTTCCTGCGCCGCTGCTTCTTCCACTACATCAAGTTCCCCGAAGCCGACACCATGCGCCAGATCGTGGCCGTGCACTTCCCCACGCTCAAGAGCGAGCTGCTCTCGGCAGCGATGAAAACGTTCTACGACGTGCGCAACTTGCCGGGCCTGAAGAAGAAGCCCTCAACCAGCGAACTGCTCGACTGGCTCAAGCTGCTGGTGGCCGAGGACATCCCGCTCGAAGCCCTGCAAAGCCAGGACAACAAGGTGGCCGTTCCGCCGCTGGTCGGCGCGCTGCTGAAGAACGAGCAGGACGTGAGCCTGTTCGAGAAACTGGTTTTCATGAACCAGCGCAACCGCTGAAGCCGAGCGATGAGCACACCCACCCCTCCTTCCCTGGCTGACGGCATTGCCGACGCCGTCGGCTTTGTCGGCGGTGCCCTCGCCGGTTTCTGGTTGGGCCAGTGGCTGGGCATGGACATCTTTGCACCGGGTTACGGCAACCAGTCCCTGGTGGGCATTGTCCTGGTCGGTCTGGGGGGCGGCCTGGGCCTGCACGCCGCGAGGCGCTGGCAGAGCAGCCGCCGCAGCAACCCCTCCAAGGACTGACGCAGAGCGAATATCTATGGCTTTTGTAGAACCGGTCACTTTGCGAGAACGCGGCGTGCGCCTGGAGCCCCTGGCCCTGGCGCACGAAGATGGCTTGCGCGCGGCCGCCGCCGACGGTGAATTGTGGAAGCTGCGCGTCACCTCGGTGCCCGAGCCGCAGGACACCCGCGCCTACATCGAAACCGCGCTGACGATGCGCGCCGACGGCAACCGCTTTGCCTTTGCCATATTCGACGACGCTACCGGCCAGGTGCTGGGCAGCACCAGCTACCACGACATCCTCCCGGCGGTGAAACGCGTCGAGATTGGCTACACCTGGTACCGCAAGAGCGTGCAGCGCAGCCACGTCAACACCACCTGCAAACTGCTGATGATGGGCCACGCGTTTGACGGCCTGGGCTGCCACGTGGTGGGCTGGCGCACCGACAACTTCAACTTCGCCTCGCAGCGCGCCATCGAGCGCCTGGGCGCGAGGAAGGACGGCGTCATCCGCGGCAACGCACTGCGCCGCGACGGCACCATCCGCGACACGGTGATGTACAGCCTGCGCGCCGGTGAATGGCCCGAAGCGCGCGCTCAATTGCTATACCTTTTAGAGCTGCATGCGCATACTGCATAAGCGCTAGCAGCCAAAAACATACTGAACTATGCTGATTGACTTCTTCTACACGCTGCGCTCCGCCAAGCTGCCGGTTTCGGTCAAGGAATACCTGAGCCTGCTCGAAGCACTGGAAGCCGGCGTGGTGGGACCGAAGTCCGAGAGCGCCTGGAGTCTGGACGACTTCTATTTCCTCTCGCGCCTGACGCTGGTGAAGGACGAAAAGCACTACGACAAGTTCGACCGCGCTTTCGCCGCTTACTTCAAGGGCGTCGAGATGGTGGCCGATTTCACCAAGGAAGTGCCCGCCGACTGGCTGCGCAAAATTCTGGAGAACGAACTCACGCCCGAGCAAAAGGCCGCCATCGAAAAGATGGGCTGGGACGAGCTCATGGAGACGCTCAAGAAACGCCTCGAAGAGCAGAAGGAACGCCACGAAGGCGGCAGCAAGTGGATCGGCACCGGCGGCACCAGCCCTTTCGGCCACGGCGGCTACAACCCGCAGGGCATTCGCATTGGCGGCGCTGGCAAGAACAAAAGCGCCGTGAAAGTGTGGGAGCAGCGCGCTTACAAGGATTACGACGACCAGCAGGAACTCGGCACGCGCAACATCAAGGTGGCGCTGCGCCGCCTGCGCAAGTTTGCCCGCGAGGGGCATGAGATGGAACTCGATCTGCCCGACACCATCCGCAGCACGGCGGCCAATGCGGGGTACCTGGACATCAAAATGGTGCCTGAGCGGCACAACAACGTGAAGGTGCTGCTGCTGATGGACGTGGGCGGCACCATGGACGAGCACATTCAGCGTGTCGAAGAGCTGTTTTCCGCCGTCAAGACCGAGTTCAAGCACCTGGAGTTTTATTACTTCCACAACTGCGTCTACGACTTCATGTGGAAGAACAACCGGCGCCGCTTTGCGGAGAAATTCCCCACCTGGGACATCATTCGCAAGTACAACAAGGACTACAAGCTGATTTTCGTAGGCGACGCCACCATGAGCCCTTACGAGATTTTGCAGCCCGGCGGCAGCGTGGAGTACAACAACGAGGAAGCTGGCGCCGAGTGGCTGCAGCGCCTCACGCACGCCTTCCCCAAGTTTGCCTGGATCAACCCCGAGCCACAAGGCGTGTGGCAGTACCGCCAGAGCATCAGCATCATCCAGCAGCTCATCGGCAATCGCATGTACCCTTTGTCACTCAAAGGCCTGGAGGAGACGATGCGGCTGCTGTCAAAATAGGCGCATGCCCCACTCTCGCGCGGTGCGCGCCGGGCAACTGGCCCTGCTCCTTTTTTTTGCCATTTCAGGTGCGCTGACCGGCTGCAGTGCCCTGACCCCCACGGCCAGCGAACGCAGCAGCGAAGCCGCAGCCTCAGGCGCCGCCGCGTTCACGCTGCAGGTGCGCGCGCCCAAGGAAGTGCGCGACTACCTGGAAAAGCACCTCGAACTGCAGCGCTTTCGCGCCTTTCCCGATCTGCAGGAACGCGAGCTCTCGCGCCTGCTGGGCGCGGCCGATGCCAATGCGCGCGAACTGCTCGCCACGCTGGGCTACTTCAGCCCGGACATCCAGATTGATCTGACCAAGACGCCCGACGACCGCCGCGCGCCGCGCGCCATCGTGGTCACCGTCGATCCGGGCGAACGCACCACCATCAAGGCGCTGGACTTGAGGTTTCAGGGCGACATCGAGACGGGCCCCACCACCAGCCGCCCTGAGGCGCGCGCACGCGCCGCCTGGTCGCTCAACCCTGGCGAATCGTTTACCCAGGAAGCCTGGGACGACGCCAAGAAAAATTCACTGCGCGCGCTGCAAAAGCGCCGCTACCCGACCGCCAGCCTCGCCAACAGCCGTGCGGACATCGACGCGGATACGTACCAGGCGGCGCTGTCGGCCACCTTCGATTCGGGCCCAGCCTACCGTTTCGGTCCGCTGCACCTCAAGGGCATGAAGCGCTACGACGCCGAAGGCATCAAGAACATCGCGCGCCTGCCCACTGGGGCCGTATACGACGAAACCGAATTGCTCGATGCCCAGCAGCGCCTGGCCAGCAGTGGTTATTTCGACGCTGTGTTCCTCACGCTGGACCCCGATGCGCAACAACCGGGCGCCGCCCCCGTCACCGCGCAGGTGCGCGAGGCACCGCTGCAAAAGGCCATCTTCGGCATCGGCGTTTCCACCGACAGCGGCATGCGCCTGTCGCTGGACCACACCTACAACCGGCTTGCCTGGCTGGGCTGGAGGGCGCTGACCAAGCTCTCGTTCGATCGCGAAGCCAAGGTTCTCGGCACCGAGTGGACGGCACTGCCCGGCGCCAACGGCTGGCGCTGGGTGGCCGGTGCGCAATTGCAGCGCGAAGCTACCGGTGACTACCAAGTCAACAGCACACAGTGGCGCTTTGGCCGCAGCCAGAGCACCGACCACATCGACCGCAACTACGCCCTGCAGTACGACAGCGCAGTCAGCCAAGGCCCCATGGCACCGCCTGAGAGCACAGCACTGAGCCTGAACACTGGCTGGACAGGCCGCTATTTCGATAGCAAAACGGCACCGGCCAGCGGTTGGGGCCTGGCCGCTGAATTCGGCGTGGGCACCACGCTGCGCCCGGAGCGCGACCCCTTCGTGCGCGCACTGGCCCGCGGCTTGTATTTCCAGCCCCTCGCCAAGGTGACAGCGCCCGACGGCAGCAGCCGACGTGCCCGCATCGCGCTGCGCACCGAAGTCGGCGCAGTGCTTGCCCGGCCCGGCGCGCAGATTCCGGTGACGCAGCTGTTTCTGACCGGCGGCGACACCACCGTGCGTGGCTACAGCCTGCGCTCCATTGGCGCACGCACCGAAAGCGACCAGCTCTTTGGCGGGCGGTACCTCGCCGTAGCCAGCGCCGAATGGCAGCGCCCCCTCGTGTTTGGCGGCACGGTAAGCGACTTTGAGAGCGCCTTGTTTGTGGACGTGGGCGCTGTTGCCGACCGCCTGGCCGACTTGCGCGCGCGTGTCGGCGTGGGCGCGGGGCTGCGCTGGCGCAGCCCGGTCGGGCCTTTGCAGACCGATCTGGCTTACGGGGTGCAAGCCAAACAACTGCGCCTGCATCTGCGCCTGGGCTTCACGTTCTGACGATGGCAAGCCGCCCCACCACGCCCCCAGACGCCGGCCCTGAGGTCTTTGCTGCCGGCGCCACCCACCGCGCCGGCCCTAACGCTTACGCGGCCGCCTCGGGCAACCACCCCCCACCTGCGCCTCGGCGCAAGCGCTTGCTGCGCCCCTTCCTGCTCGCCTTTGCCGCCTTGCTGGCGGTGCTGCTGCTGGCCGCCTTGCTGGCCTGGCAATGGCTGGGACGTGACGATTCGCTCGCCTATGTGCTGCAACGTGCGTCACAAAGCCTGCCCGCAGGCCAACAGTTGACAACCGAAGGCGTCCGTGGCTCCCTGCGGCGCGGCGGCCACATTGAGCACCTGCGCTGGCAAAGCAGCACACTCAGCGTGGACGCGCAGGACATCGACCTTGGCTGGAGCCTCACACCTCTGCTCAATAAGACCCTGCACCTGGGCAAGCTCGACGCAGCCCGCGTGGTCATCACGCCCCGGGCGCAGCCTGAGGTGGCAACACCGCCGCCGACGCCTTTGCAGCAACTGAACTGGCCGCTGCGCATCGACATCCCCTTTGCGGTGCGCGAACTGGTCTGGGCTGCGGACAAACCCTTCGACGCCAAAGCCCTCTCCGGCCGCTACCGCTACGACGGCGCCGTGCACCACCTCGAACTTGCGGGCGTGGATCTGCCGCAGGGCCACCTCAGCGCCGATGTGCGCGTGGACGGCAATGCGCCCATGGCAGTGAACGCCACGCTGCAAGCGCAGTTGCAGGCCCAGCTTCCTCACAGCGCCGCAGAGGCTGACCGCACGCTGGGCGCCCAGGTCGAGGCCCAGGCCAAAGGCACCCTGGCCGGCCAGGCGGCCCGCATCGAGCTGACGGCAAAACTGCGCGCAGCGCCGCAAGAGGCATCGGCAACAAAAGACTCGCCGCCCATGCAAGCCGACGCCAGCGCCAGCATCGCGCCCTGGGCGGCCCAACCGCTGCTCACAGCGCAAGCCGATCTGCAAGGCGTTGACCTGGCAGTGCTATCGCCCCAAGCCCCCACCACCTTGCTCAGCGGCCACGTCACAGCCGGGCCAACGCCCGAAGGTTGGGACGTGGAAGCGACCCTCACCAATGCCCGCCCGGCCCCCTGGGACAAAAAGGGCTTGCCGGTGGACGCCATTGCAGCGCACGCGCACTTTGACGGAACACAGTGGAGCACCGATGACGCCCACATCGATATCGGTAAGGGCACGCTGGCCTTGCAAGGCCGTTTCGCACCAGCATCACAATCCATCGCACTCAAGGCGCAGGTCGAACGCGTCGACCCGGCGCAACTGCACACGGCGCTTGCCGCGGCACCGCTGAGCGGCCGCGCCACGATGGAAGGAAGCGCGCAAGACCTCCAGTTCGAACTGCAATTGGCCGCCAGCGGCGCGCGCAGCGCACGCAACAGTGCGCCAGCAACCCTGCGCATCGACCGCGTGGCAGCGCGCGGCACCTGGAAAGAAGGCGTGCTCCGTCTGCCGCAAGCCGATATCGAGGCGCTGCAGGCACAGGTCAAGGCGACCGACGTGCAGGTCGCCACCCTTCCTGCGCTCGCCATCAGCGGCAAGGTTCAGGCCAAGTTGCCTGGCACGAGTGCGCGTGCAAACGGCAAGCTTGCCGCGCGCCTTGGCGCAGGTACGCTGCAAGTACAGGCGGCGTCTGCAGAGCAGACGCTGGCGTGGCTGCGAACCCTGCCTGGTCTCACCCAGCTCGCGCCCGGCTTTGCGGCGCGCGGCAGCGCGTCCCTCAATGCCCAATGGCGTGGAGGCTGGGAAAGCTTCACCACCTTGCCCAAGGCGACTACCGAATCCGACAGCAAGAGTGCCAATGCCTCGCAGCTGCAGGCCACGTTTGACACTGCAAAGCTGCAGCTCGACCTGCCTACAGCGAAAGGCGCCGCGCCCACTCAGGTGGAGCTGCGCGGTGTGCGCCTGCATGCCAACGGCAGCGCCGCTCGCGCCGAAATTTCGCTGCAAGGCGAGCTGCGCCGCAACAAGCAAAGCGCCACCGTGCAAAGCAACGTCGTCGCCCGCCTCCTGGAATCCACCGACAAGAGCGCTGTTGCCGCGAATGCGCAGGTGCAAAGCCTGGGCCTGACGCTGCAGGACGGCCTGCACAAAAACCGCTGGACCTTGCAGGCAGGCGCCCCTTTTGCCATCGAGGCGCGCCGCGGCAGTGGGGGGGCGCTGAGTGCCAAGGTCGGCGCGGGCAGTGCCGCGCTCACCGCGCCGGTGCCAGGGACCGTTGCGCTGCGCTGGGAGCCGCTCGCGTTCACCCGTTCTGCAGGTGGCGCAGTGGCCGTGCAGACGCACGGCGCCGTCACCGGCATTCCGCTCGCCTGGGCCGATCTGGTCGGCGCGCAGGACCCACCGCTGCTGAAAAAATTCGGCCTCGACACCAATCTCATCTTCGGCGGGCAGTGGGCCGTGGATGCGGACGACAAGCTCAGCGCCAGCGTGCGCCTGCAGCGCAGCAGTGGCGACTTGCGCATTGCCGTGGAAGACGCGCCACCCGCCACCAGCGTGCAGAGCAAGGGCGACGGCACCAAGGTCGACGCGGCACTGCGCGAGCGCATCGACACCATCGCCGCAGGGCTGCGCAACATCGCCCTCACCGTAGAGGCTGAGGGCGATGCCCTGCGCGCCGCCTTTACCTGGGACAGCGCCCAAGCGGGCGAGGTACGCGCTGAGGTATCCACACGCCTGCAGCACCAGGACGGCGGCTGGGTTTGGCCAGACAACGCAGCACTGGCCGGCACCGTGCGCGCCAAGCTGCCACAGGTAGACGTGTGGTCGGTGCTGGCGCCGCCCGGCTGGCGCGTCAGCGGCACACTCGAAGCCGATGCGGCACTCTCGGGCACACGCAGCAACCCCCAGTGGAGCGGGCAACTCAGCGCCGACAAGCTCACCGTGCGCTCGCTGCTCGATGGCGTAGACCTTCAAGACGGCCAGCTGCGCGCCACGCTGGCCGGCAACCGCGTCAACATCACCGAGTTCAACCTCAAAGGCGGGCGCGGCAGCAGCGCACGCATCGCAGGCTTCAGCGGCAACCGCACGCCCCCACCGGTGGACGGCGGCAGCCTTCAGGGCAGCGGCAGCGTGCACTGGGGCAGCAGCGCAGCAGACCTGCGCATGGACTTCAAGGCCCGAGCCAGCCAACTGCAGGTGCTGGTGCGCGCGGACCGTCAGGCCAGCATCTCGGGCACGCTGGACGCCACCTTGCGGGAGCGCCAGTTCAAGCTGCGCGGCGACTTGCGTATCGACCGCGCCAGCATCCTGTTGCCCGACGCCAGCGCCCCCAGCCTGGGCGCTGATGTGGTGGTGCACTCCAAGGCGCGCGACGCAGCAGCGCAAAAAAATGCCCAGCAAGCGGCCAGCGCCGCGCAGCGCGCAGACACCGTGCTGCCGCCCGACGTGGCCGTCACCCTGGACCTGGGCGACGATTTCGCCTTTCAGGGCCAAGGCATCACTACGCGCCTGGAAGGCAAGCTCGACATCCGCAGCAGCACCGTGCCCCACGCGCCGCCGCGCGTCTTTGGCGAGGTGCGCACCGCTGCCGGCCGCTACCGCGCCTGGGGACAGATGCTGGACGTCGAAACCGGCCTGATGCGCTTCAACGGCCCGTACAACGACCCCTCGCTCGACATTCTCGCCCTGCGCCCCAATATCGAAGTGCGCGCCGGCGTGCAGGTCAGCGGCAACGCGCTCGCCCCCCGTGTGCGCCTGTACGCCGAGCCCGATTTGCCCGATGCAGAAAAGCTCTCGTGGGTGGTATTGGGCCGCAGCGCAGCATCCGGCGGCGCCGAAGCCGCGGTGCTGCAGCAGGCTGCGCTGGCGCTGCTGGGCGGCAAAGGCGGCGGCGCAGGCGAGAAGGTCGCCAGCCGCCTGGGTTTGGACGAAGTCGGCTTCAAGGGCCCCGGTGCAGGCGCGGACGCCACGGGAGCCGCCCTCACCTTCGGCAAACGTCTGTCCAAGGACCTGTACGTCACCTATGAGCGCAGCCTCTCGGGCACATTGGGCACGCTCTACATCTTCTACGACCTATCAAAACGCCTGCGCCTGCGCGGGCAGACCGGCGCCAGCACGGGGTTGGACCTCATCTACACCGTGCACTACGAGTGAAAATCCGTCCGAACCTTCCTTGAACACAACCTCTAGGGATGGCCTGCATAACTCCCTGCGGTCTGTGATAGCTCGGCCTCGGGCGGTCTACTGCGTTGCTCTTTTTGCCAATAGCTGGGCTATTGGCTGCAAAAAGACGCCTTGTAGTCCATCCCGATCCGCACCATCACCGCCTCGCGAGGGTGATGCAGGACATCCCTAGGGGAGGCGATCAGATCTCATAGGAAATCAGGGTCACCTCTGCCGCCTGGGTCCGAATCGGGATGAGGGCCTGGTACGCGGGTGACGCAAACCAGCCTTCGGCAGCGGCCCCCGTTGGAAAACGAAGCACGACGATGTCGGGATGCGGGCACTCGCCTGCGAAGGCCGCCACCTGCTTGCCACGAAATACCAGTTCTCCTTTCCATGGCGCCAGGGTCTGGGGCACCTTGCTGCGGTACTGCTCCCACATCGGGGCATTCGTGACGGTGATATGACCCACCACATACGCTTCGGGCATGCATGACTCCAAAGAGGGGAACTCAGACCAGTGCAGAGACAACCGATGGAGGGCAGCGCCCTTTCAGGCGCGGCCGCCCTCGAAGAGGTCTTCTACACACCCAGATAGCGCTGCACAATTTCTGGCTGGCCCTTGAGTTCTTTCGCCGTGCTTTCGTGGGCGATATGTCCGTTGTTCAAGATATAGACGCGGTTGGCCAAGGCCAGCGTGGCCGCCAGGTTCTGCTCGATCAGGAAAATGGTCTGGCCAGCCTGCGCCAACTCACGGCAGATGCGCATGAGGTCCTGCACAATAACCGGTGCCAGTCCTTCAAACGGTTCGTCGAGCAAAATGATCTTGGGGTCGCGCACCAATGCCCGGGCAATTGCCAGCATTTGCTGTTCACCACCTGACAGGTCCGTTCCTCGGCTGAGGCACCGCTCCTTGAGACGCGGAAACATTTCGTAGATGCGCTCAATCGGCCATTTGTTCTGGGCCGTCAACCCGGCGAGAACGATGTTCTCCTCCACCGTGAGACTGCCGAAAATGCGCCTCTCTTCATGAACGAGCTGCATCCCCAACTGGGCAATGGAATGCGCCTTTTTCCCAGCCAGCTCCACGCCGTCCATCTTGACACTTCCGGTGCGAGGCTTGACCACGCCCATCAAGCTTTTGAAGGTGGTGGATTTGCCTGCGCCATTGCGCCCCAGCAACGCCACGACCTCGTTCTTTTCCACGCGCAGAGAAACATCGAACAGGATATGGCTGTCGCCGTAATAGCTGTTGAGACCGTTGACTTCGAGCAGGCTCATACCATCTCCTCGTGAACACCACCCAGATAGGCTTCCTGAACCAGGGGGTTGTTCTTGATTTCCTCAGGCGTGCCCTCTACCAGCACACGCCCCTCCTGCAACACGGTGACCTTGCCGGCCAGCTCAAACAGCGAATCCATGTCGTGGTCGATGACGATGAGCGTGCGCCCCTCAGCAATCGCCTTGAGGAGTGCCACAGTTTCGACACGCTCCTGCGTGCTCATACCGGCCAGGGGCTCGTCGAGCAGCAGCAGGCTGGGGGAAGTCGCCAACGCCAATCCGATCTCCAGTCGGCGCTTTTCACCATAGGCAAGCTCCGATACGGGAGCATCCAGACGGTCGGACAAGTGGACCAGGGCGGCCGTGCCCTCTACGTGGTGGTCCAAATTTCGCACCTTGTGCAGAGCCTTGAACATGTCGAGCCTGAACTTTCCGCGAACCACGCCCAAGACGGCAATCTCCAAGTTCTGGCGCACCGTCAGCTTCTCGAACAACTGGTTGATCTGGTAGCTCTTGGTCAAGCCCATCTGGCAGGCATCGATGACGCCCATTTTGGTGATGTCGCGTCCGTCGAAGATGATTTGTCCAGCGGTTGGCTCGACCTCGCAGGTCAGCATTTTGAAGAACGTGCTCTTTCCTGCGCCGTTGGGACCGATGATGCCGCGTATCTCGCCATGGTCGACGCTGAAATTGATGTCGCTGTTGGCTGCTAAGCCACCATAGTGCTTGGTGAGACCGCTGGCCGAGAGCAGGACGCCCTGCTTGCTCTTGGTCGCCTTGTGTCCCATTTTTGCATGGTTGGCATCCGACGGCTTGCGTGCAGCGACAGGAGCAACCGATTGCGAAGATGTCCCTTGACTTCCTCGGCGCATCCATCGATAGAGGTCGGAAATCGCGCCGGCCAGACCGTGCCGCAAAAACACCACCAGCAGCACGAAGACAATGCCAAGAATCAGTCGCCAGGTTGCACCCAGATTCAGTACGGTCTGGAAGAAGTCACTCAAGTAGAGCCACACTGCCGCGCCCAACAAGGGGCCAAACAAGGTGCCCGCGCCGCCGATGGCCGTCTGCATGACGATCTCGCCCGAAGTGGCGAACATAAAGGCGTCAGGCGGCATGAAACCTTGCATCAATCCAAGCAAACCACCCGCGAAGCCCGCGTACATGGCGGCCACGACGAACACGGCCAACTTGTAGCGCTGGATGTTGTGGCCCAGTGCCTGGGCCCGCAGCGGATTTTCCCGAATGGCGCGCAGCACCAGTCCAAAGGGCGACCGCACGAGGCGCAGCGCAATCACCAGTCCGACGAAATACCAGAACGCCAGAAAAGCGTACATGGACATGTTGCTGCTGAAGTCAATGGTCGTGAAGCCCAGGTTCAAGGTCGGCGTTGGCACGCCGGGCAAACCATTTTCTCCACCGGTGAAGTCTGACAGCGGATTGAACTCCACGAAGAAGAAAACCTCGGCAATCGCCACGGTGATCATCGCGAAATAAATACCGGTGCGCCGCAAGGCAATCAGTCCGATGAAAAACCCGATGACGCCCGCAGCCACGGTGCCGATCAGCAAAGCACCGATGGTGCTTTGCATGGAGGTTTGCGTCAGGAGATAGGCGGCAAACATGCCGCCACTGCCAAAGAAAGCCGACTGCCCAAACGACAGCAGACCGGTATAGCCAAAGAGCAGGTCAAAGCCTATGCCCACCAATCCCCACACAAGTATGCGGTTGATGGTGGTCGGCGTAAAACCCAAGTGTGGCAGCACGAAGGGTGCTGCAATGAGGCCCAGAATTGTCAGTGCCTCGACCAAGAAAGGAATTTGTCTGCGCATTACTGGAGATCCTGTTTATTCGCGGCCTACGGCGCCAAGCAATCCGCGGGGGCGGAACACCAGCACGAGCGTCATCACGACGAAGAGCATTACGTAGGAATAAGCGGGATTGACCATGGATGTGAGGCTGATGAGTTCGCCTGCGATCAAGCCACCAAGCACCGCCCCGGGGAAAGACCCCACCCCTCCAATGACCACCACCACAAAGGTCTGCACCAGAATGGCTTCCCCCACGTCCGGGGCGATGGACACCACCGGCGCGTTGACGATGCCCGCAAAGCCCGCCGCCATGGCGCCAATACCAAACACCAGCATGAAGATTTTGTAGACGTTGATGCCGAGAGAATCGACCATCACCGAATCTTCGATACCGGCGCGCACGATCATGCCGATACGGGTGCGATACAGCACGAAGTAAAGTGCGAGCAACGCCACGGTGATGATGCCCAGCAACGCCAGGCGATAGGTCGGATAGACCATGAAGCCCAGGTCCGTGATGCCCATCAGCGGCGCTGGTGGTGGCACCGACTTGGAGAGACTGCCAAAGCCAAAGCGCACCAACTCGACAAAAACAATGCCAAGGCCGAACGTGACCAGGAGCTGGTCCTCATGAGGTCGGGTGTAGAAATGGCGAATGATCAACCGCTCCATCACGATGCCAACCAGCGCCACGAAGAGCGATCCGGCGAGCACGGCGACCAGAAAGGAACCGGTATAGGTGAAGGCCACCCAACCCGCATACCCCCCCAGCATGAACATCGCGCCATGCGCAAGATTGAGCACGCCCAGCGTGCCATAAATGATCGTCAGACCAGAGGAGATCAGCGCCAGGAGCGCCCCCAACACCAGTCCGTTGAACAACTGCGAGATGAAATTAGCCCAATTAATCACGCTGACCTGCCCTCATCGCAAATGGATTCAAAGATTGAGACACCTACAACCACCCACCGCTAACCCAAACAGGGAATTCGACCCCTTGCCAAGCCCCTATTCAGACAGGCAAACGTGCCGCTGGCTCCCCCACAGCCCCATGGCTGCAGGGGAAAACCAGCCCCTCTGTCAGGTGTAGTCGCCGAGCTTGCAACCGAAGGCGTTCGCCGGCTGGATGACCTTGGCGCCATCCACGACCTCGATCACTTCCCAGAAGTCCTCTGGGTTCTTCATGTCCTTCTTGGCCTTGCCACGAACGATGACCACGGGATGCAGGTACTGGTGGTCCTCCGGCCGGTAGGCGAAATCGCCCAACAGGGAAGGAATGACTTCACCCTTTTCCCACTGCTTGATGACATCGGGCGGATAGAAGGTCCCGGCTTCGGTCACCATGCGTGCCCAGTGGGCGAAGCTGACGTAGGCGTTTTCTGCGCCCCATTCTGGGCGATAGCCGAATTTCTTCTGGAAGGCTTCAACGAACATCTTGGCCAGAGGATATTTGTCTTCCAGCGTCCACCAGAAGTCGGTCGCTGCAAAAACCCCTTCACTAATATCCACACCAGCTTCTTTGGCAAAGAATGGAATCTGATAGGGCAGGACCAGGGTCATCTTGGGCAAGAGACCAAACTGCTTGGCCTGCTGGCTCGACAGGACGGCATCCCGCCCCCAATTGACATTGACCAGGAATTCGGCACCTGAATTGGCGATATTGGTCAGATATTGGCTGAAATCCTGCGTACCCAATGGCGACACTTGATTGGTCACCACCGTCCATCCGGCTTCTTTGGTCAGATAATCTGCGACCGACTGGGTCGTGGTATGACCATAGGTATAGTCCGGCGTCATGAACGCGGCTTTGCGGTTCTTTCCGAAATTCTTCACCAACACCGGGCCGATGGCGTTGGCCGCCATTTCCCCGAAGAACCCATGCCGGAATCCATAACGCACACAATCCTTGCCGGTGGTGTCGTTAGAGCCGGAAATTCCGGGCATGTAGAGGATTTTTTCGCGCTGAGCAAATTTGTTCATTGCCACCGCCACTGCCGACGAGGTAGAGCCCGTCATCAACACCACCTTGTTTTTGGTGATGAAGGTCTGCTCCGACTGCAGCGCCTGATTGGGCTTGGCAGCAGAATCGGCAGACAGGAGCGCCACCTTCTTGCCCAGCACACCGTTATTCACCTTGGGCGCCAGCTTCTTCATCAGCGGGTGGTTGGTGTTCATGTGCTCAATGGCAAGCTCCCAGCCCTTGAGTTCGTCCGCACCCTGGACGGCATAGGTGCCAGTCAAGGGAACAGCCGCACCCACATACACCGTATCGCCCTTGGACCCTTCGGGCCAGGTACCAATGGCCGGCTGATCGGCTGCATAGGCCCATTGCAATCCACCAAAAGTAGTCAGCAAAGTGCCCGCACTGAGCTGAAGCGCATTGCGACGCGAAATTCCAGGAATTTCACGGCTTTGGATTTTGGAATCCGACATATGTCTCCTCGTTGAATTCGGCCTGGACAAAGCCAGGCCTCGCCCGATAAGTTACAAAGAAATGCGACCATGAGAATTCGTCGTCCACCGGGCAATGCCGACACCGATCAAAATCGCAATTAACCTGCCATTAAAATAAAATGGCTTGGCGTTTCCCATGCGAAACAGTATTCAATTTAGCACTGCGGAGAAGGTCGCGAAAGACTCGAAAACCCTGAATGAAATGGCCATCATTTGTCAGGCATATGTAAGAGAAATGGATGTGAGACCACCCATCAATATCTCTTTTCCGAGCGATGCCCCGATGGATTTTGCCGCTGACCTGACGCTTCAGTCGTTTGTGGGGCGATGGGCTCTGTTGCTCGCGGTACGCCGGCTGTGTGCGCCCCCGAGCCTGTCTTACCGCGTTCGCTCGCCTGCCACGGGTAGCGGCTGGTGCCACTGACCCCCACTTACAATCCCCCGCAACTCTCCCCGTAGTTCAATGGACAGAACGAGTGCCTCCTAAGCGCTAGATACAGGTTCGATTCCTGTCGAGGAGACCAGTAATTCACATGCAAATCAATAGCTTGCGTTTTTACTGGCCTACCTGGGGACATGCCGGGGACCTGCATCAACCGACCGGCTCCATCCCGATGTGGGCGCAGTACGAGCGCTTGCATCCATATTGCTCCTCACTTGGTAACTCAGCAGCGGCTGCACAGCGCCTGCTTGCTCGCTCTGGCGCGGCGCGCGTGCGAGCCTACCGACGCTCTGAAGCGGCGCCAGAGCGAGGCGGGCGCCGCGCTACCCCGGCGCGCGAGCAGCTACCGTGCCGGATAATCAGTCGTCAGTCACATCTCGCGTGACCCCAAATTCGCGGCACAGACGATTGATGTCATCCATCGCTGCAGACTGGTCAGAAGCTTGGAGAGATACCCGCACAACCAGACGCTCCTCGCCATCCTCCAGCACTTCATAAGTGCGCCCACCGCCGCCACCAGCCCAACGTATCAGCACATTGAGTGCATCTGTTGATGCGGTGTTCTGGCGGAAAAACCCAGCTACAGGATCGCGGGTGAAACGGTACGTGACAACGATGGTAGTCATGGCCGCATGGTAAGCGACGACACATTCCTGCGGCCCCTTCGCCACCGCCCCCCTGTGCGTCGCTTACATCATCAGGGCGCTATCGCCAGCGCGTTCATCCGGTGCCCGACCTCTGCACGCTGCCGCTCGATGGCATCCAGCGCCGCCCTCTTCTCTGCGCCAGAAAGCTCCTTGCTCGCCGTCACCGCCTTCGCGCGCTGGTTCAAGTCCGACAGCTGCCGGGTGGCGTTGGCGTAGGCCGGGCGCTGGCGCAGCTTCGGCGCCTCATCACGCTGGATCTCCTCGGCCTTCTCGAGGTCTCCGCGCTTGATGGCGTCGCGGTAGGAGGCGTGGGCCTGCTCCACCTGCCGGGCCTGCTCGTACATCTGGGTCACGTAGCGGCTGCTGCCTGAGGGCAGCGATTCCACGAAGTTGCCGAGAACGAACAGGTCCTTGAGACGCTGGTCCGGGCGGGCGCCCCGGTCAAGCGCCGGCCGGGCGATGGTGTCCGCCACCGCGGCCGCCGTTGTCCCGGCCCAGGAGAAATAGCCGCGCAGCAGGTGGTCGACCTGCTTGGGCGAAAGCTCGGACCATTCGCCCTTCAGGAAGCGCACCGGGTCGGGCAGCCCCCAGGAGCCCAGCAGCCGCGCGACCTCGGAGGTGCGCTCGTCGTAGCGATCCTCGGGCCGCAGGCGTTGGTCGGCCTGGCTCTCGATGGCGCGGCCGGTGAAGCTGTCCTGGTTGGAGTAGATATCCACCAGCGGCTTGAAGGCCTGAGGCATGGGGTCGAACGAGAAGGTCTGCGCCAGCATGTGGCCGAGCCGCTCCATGAAGCGCCGGTTCGTCATTTCGTCGCTGAACATCAGCTCTGCCGTGCGCTCGGCCAACGTGCCGATGGCGCCAACCTCAAAAGGCTTGGGGATGCGGTATGCCTGTTCGCCGATCTTGAACCACCAGTAGCTGTCTCGGTCCCAGTCCTCACGCTTCTTCCAGTCCTCGTCGTCGCCGAAGGCCGCCAGCAGCGCCAGGCTGGCCAGGGACACGGCGCCGGCCACGGCGGCGAAGCGGCGCGGGTTGTCGTGCGCGGCACGGCCGAGTTTGTACAGCCCCTGCAGGCGCGCGTTAAGGAAAGGCACGGACTGCGTGAGGAAGCGCACCACCGCATGGTTGCCCGACATGCTGAAGTCCATCAGGTCGCGCGCCATGAAGGACGCTTCTACGTGGCTGTGGCCCTGGGCCACCAGGCGGTCGTACAGCGCCACGCGATTGACGTTTTCGAGCCGGTCGCCCAGCTCGCTGTAGGCGTTCCAGACCGTGGTCAATTGCCCGCTGAGCTTGTGCCACCCTTTCTGGTCCAACACCACGCCTCCCAGCTTCTTCACCTGCTCGCGCGCGCGCTCGGTGTTCTCCTGCGTGCCGAACTTGATCACCCCGCCCGAGGCAAGCATCGACGCATAGACCTGGCTGTCCTCGGCTGTGAGATTCCAGCCGCGCTTCACGTTGGTGGCTGGGTTGTAGCCCAGTTCGGATTGCGCGATCGCCGCGAGACTGTCTCGCATCAGGTTGCGGATCTTGAAGGTCGGGTTCACCGTCACGCCCCAGGTGAGCAGCTGCTTCATCTTGGCCAGGGGTTTCATGAGCGGGCTGGACGTGTAGTGCAGAGCGCTGATCGCCTCCAGCAGGTAAGGGTCCTCCACCATCCAGTGCTGGGCCTGGCCGTCGCGCATCACGCGCACCGAACCCTTCACCGGCTCCAGGACGGAATAGGCCACACCCATCTTCTCGGCGGCGTCCATGGTGGCGACCGCGGCGCGGTTCCGTGCGGTCGCGGCATACAGGTGGCTCCAGTTGAGCAGCAGGTTCTCCAGCAGGTCGGCGTTGAGCTGCTCGGTGCCCCCCTTGAGCTTCTTGGCGAAATTCTGGTTCGTCAGGCCGCTGCTGAAGCGCGCGCCCGGCATGCCGCCCTCTTCCGCCATCAGGCGGTAGAACGGCACGTAGGGCTGCTCCTTCATGATGTCGTAGGCCGCCTTGTCGATCAGGCCAGACTCCAGTGACATCTTCAGCACCGACTCGTTGAGGGCCATGAGTTGGGCGGCCGCCTTGGCGTACACCGCCGCGCGCTGGGTGCCGTCGGCCATGGTGCCGGCATTGAGCGTCCTGAGCACGCCGATGTCGTCGATGCTCATCAGGTTTTCCTTGCCCTCTGCCTTCAGGCGATCCGCGCGCTGGGCGGCCACCCACCACAGGAAGCGATCGTGCTCGCCCTTGAGGCTGGCCAGGACTTCGGCAAAGCCGCCGTCCTTCACGTCCACGTCTGGCACACCGTCACGCAGGTACGGGCGTCCGTAGAGCATGGCGGCTTCCATGGTGCCGTCTGCACCCTTGGACATGCGGGCCAACATGTAGGCGTCCTGGCTCACGTCTTGGATCGGCGCGAACTGGTCTACCAGCGCCTGCTTGGCGCGCACGCCGATGTTCTGGGTCAGGGCCTTGGCCCGCTCTTGCAGGGTGGGCACTCGGGCCACGCCGGCCACCTTCTTCCAGACGCGCTCCTGGACAGCGGTCATCTGACCCATGCTGGATTCGACAGGTGCGCGGGCGGTGCGGTACCGGATGTCTGCGTTGTCGGGGCTGATCGGCGCGCGCCCGGCATGTTCGATGGCCTTGAGCACGAAGCGCTCGGCCTCGTTGTAGGTCATCTTGCGGATGGAATCGGCCAGGCGCTGCATGCCCATGCGCTCGGCCACGCCCGCCAGCCAACCTGCCAGCACGCGCACGCGCATACCAAGCCGGGTACCTGCCTGCTTCTGCGCGCGCAGCTCTTCGGCCACCACGGCCAAGCCCTCCTCGATGGCCAGGGCCTCGTACTGGGCAGTCAGCTCGCTGCCGGTGTATCCGCGCTCGCGCAGCACCTGGAGCTGGTGCGGCGCGTCGGGCGCCTTGTCTTTCCATTCGATGGCGTACCGTTGCACTCGACTGTCGCGCTTTGCCAAATCGAGCATGGCCTGCACATAATCAGGCCCCGGCAATACATTGCGCAGCCCCAGGTGGAACATCTCATGGAAAAGCGTCTCGACAACAGCATCAGCGCTCCCGTGAGCGGAGGCAACGATGACGATCCGGCGCTCTTCTGGCAGCGCCGCCCCCATTACACCTTCCGGCGCCCCGACCCACGCCTCTTCGCTCCGTCCCACGATGTCGATTGGTGGCGGGTTGGCCATCCCCGCAAGAGCCTGCTGCACCGCCTGCTGAGCTTCTTCAAGCGATAGGCCACGAACGGGGGGCTTGCTGTCGCTGGTGTTGTAGAGCACGGTCGCCCCACCTTCTCCCTGCCGCGTCTCCACCGTTTCAAAGAACCCATCGAAAGCGCCCCGGATCACCGGCAGTTCGCCTGCGGTGGGGTACGGATAGCCGCCCTCCAGCGCGAAGGCGCTCGCGCCCACCACGTTGGCCAGGTAGTCGTTCCCTGCGTTCTGGTCCTGCAGCTTGGCGATCACGTAGCTCTCGAATGCCCGGGCCGACATCTCCTGCTTGGTGGTCCAGTATTCCTTCGTGCGCCGGTCGTCGAGCTTGCGGCTGCGCTCCTGCATGCCGGTGTGGTTGATGCTTGACACCACCTCGCGGAACGCGGCGCGCATTTCCTCGCGCACGCCGTCGCCACTGCGCGAATCCGTGGTCATGAAACTGCCGCCGTCGCCGCGCTGGCGCGAGAAGTAGTTGTCCAGCCCATGCCACCACTCATGCGCAAGGCTGCCGGCGCCCTCGCGCTTGGTGAGGTTGATCACCACGGTGGTGGGCTCATAGTGCGCTGCTGCGGCATCGGTCCCGCCCGTGCCGCGCGCACCGAAGGCCAGGCCCAGGCGCCCGCCCAGCGACAGCGCCCGGGGCGACAGGCCCAGCACGCCGGCCAGGTCTATCAGCGCGTCGTAGGCCCGGTTCAGGTCCTGCTGGCGGCGCGCGCCCTCCACGTAGTTGCCGAACTGCACGCCACGGAACCCGAACGCACCCTGGAACTGCTCGGGCGTCACGTCGGCGCCCTTGCGGTAGTCCTCGCCGATGCGCGGCGCGTTCTGGGCGCTGCGCACGGGCGGCACAGCCTTGTACTTGGCCAGCAGGTCTTCCAGCTCGCCCTGGTGGTCGGCTTTGTACTGGCGCGCCGCCTTCAGGTCCGGGAAGCCCGCCTTCAGCTCGGCCACGCTGCGGCCGATCTTCTTGCCTATAAAGAACTCGCGGGCGCCGCCGGCGCGCTTGCCGTAGATCTCGAAGGTGGCGCCCTTCATGGGCGCCTGGTCCTCAGCCAGTAGCTCGGCGGCGCGCTGCTTGAAGGCAGCAATGGCCGCTTCGCGCGTCTCGCCCTTGGCCAACTCGCGCGGCCAGTTGCTGAAGGCGCTGCCCTTGGCCTCACGCGACACGCTCCAGATGGTGCGCGGCGGGTTGTACTCCACACGGTCGTACATCGAGTAGCGCCCCACAGACAGGTCGATGCCTTTCAAGGACCGCTCATGGCCCATGGCCTCGTACAGCGCCGCCTTGTTCGCCACATCACGGCTGCCGGCGCGCTGCATGGCGTCCTCGACCGTCTTGGTGTCCATCTGGCCGGCCAGCACGTCCTCGGCGAAACCGCGCAGGGCCTCGGCCTTCGTTGCCCAGCCCTTGAGTTTCCAGGACGATTGCGGCTTCGTGGGCACAGCCTCGCGCAGCGCGCGCGCCAGCGATACAGCCTCCACCGGTGCGCCTCCCTCCAGCAGCTTCTGGTAGTCGGGCTCGGGCCAGGTCTTGGACAGCGGGTGCGCCTTGGTGTCCAGCTCCTTGGCTTGGGCCATGCCGTCGGCATAGGCCTCGGCGTAGAGCATCTTGCGGGCGCCGTGCAGGGTCTCGCCAAAGTCCTCGATCCGGGTGGTGGACCGTGGTGCTGCAGCCCGTGCTGGACGTTGGTCAGCAACACCCTCGTTTGCTCCTGAATTAGTAGCTGCTGGCGCTTTCAAGTCATGTGCTAGAGCCTGATTTCCATCTGATTCTGAGCGTGGGCCAGACCGTGGGGGGCGATCCTGCTGCGGGCTACCCTCCTGACGCAACCCTGATGTACCGCCAGTGCCTTTCGCATAAGCGCTAGCAGCTACCATTTCAGGAGCGGATACGGTGGTGGACGCGGTAACACGACCCACCTGCCCAGCCCATGCATCGAGCATGTCGGCAGCATCGGAGAACGATGCACGTGGTTCGCTGTTTTCCGTCATCTTGGCAGCCGCATCACGCAGACGATTCGCCTCTTGACGGTACATGTCTGGGCGCTTCTCCTGCGCCGCCACGTTGTCGATGTCGTCCCGTAGCCCGCGCGCGATGTCGCCGGCACGCGTCATGGGTGTGCTTTTTGTCTTGGAATCGGTTGGCGAAAGCAGGTCCTGCTGCCGCACAAGCGAAGCAACATCGGCCCCGGTTTGGCTCTTGAGCTGCTCTAGCTGCGCCCAGTGGGCCGCAGCGCCCGCCTCTGAGAATGTAGGCGCGCCACCGATTGGCCGAACAACTCGGCCTTCCGTTCCTTGCCGTACTCCAGGCGTCCACTGACCGCTGGAATCACGCACCGCGGCACCTTCTGGCGACTTGGCGCTGATTTGCGCATCAGCCGCGTCGATCTCGGCCACCAGCTGGGCCAGGCGCTTGCCCTTGGGGTCCAAGCCTATCTCGCGCGCGACGCGGCCAGCCTGCAAAGCGTTGGTGCGCCAGTTGGGAGCACGATTCGCTCCTGAATCAGTAGCATTCAGCGCTTGCGTGGTAGGCGCCTCAACCTGATTTACTCCCTTTTCTTGAAGCACAAAACCCAGCGACTCATCTCCAGCTGCAGGCACCACCTCATGGGTCGCCGAGAGCTGCTGCCGCTGCAGCGCCTGCTGGGCTGCACGCCGCGAAGCGAAGGGCGCGCCGGTGGCGCTGGCCACGGTCTGCGGTGCTGGTACTGGCTGGTTGGTGCGGTTCACCGCCTCGGCACGACGCTCAGCGCGCACGCCGTCAGGACTGGCCACCATGCGCCCAGATGGGCTCTGGTCGAACGACAGCATGGCGGCAGCTTCGTCCTGGGGCATGGCAGTACGCGCGGCAGGATCAAGGCGTGCGGTGGGCGCCACGTCATAGCCACGGCCGGATGGGTGAGGGATCACCGACATGGTGATGCCTTCGGCGGCTGCAGCGCGACGCAGCGCGTGAGCCTTGTTCAACTGCATCGGCTCGCCTGGCGTGAGATCCGCATCGAGTGCGAGCTGGGCAATGCGGGCCTCATCAGCATTGACCGTGGGGGACGGCGCAGCGGGGGCCGTGAAGTCGATCCCGTCCCCAGGCTGCTGGCTCTGCTCTGGCGTGAGGCTCAGCCGCGTGGGTGGCGCCTCGCCAGATCTGGCGTCGAAGTTCTGCACCACCCGACCGCGCTCCATGTCCTGGGGCGTCAGCTCCACGGGCGCCGCCGGGGCGCCGTCGACCAACTCCTGCAAACGCGCGTTACGCATGGCGCGCACACCAGCGGGCAAGGACTGGTTGTCCAGATCCGCCAGGTTCATCCGGGCTTCGCGTTGCTGCGTTTCAGGCAACCGAGAAATGGTCGCTTCCAACGTGGCGCGCTGCTCTTGCGCCGTGGGCGGTGCTGGCTGTTGTGCCAGGCTCAAGTCTCCGGCGAGCGAAGCGGCTTTGGACAGCGGCCCAGCATTGGGATCGATGGCAGGCTCTGCAGGCTGTGCAGGCGCAGATGATGCGCCCACCGACGGATCATCGGGATTCACGCTTGCCGGCACCGCTTGTTGCTGATGGTGGCCACCAGTGAGCAGCGACACGCCAGCACCCGTTGCGCCGCCAAGGGCCGCACCCATGCCAGCCGCTGCAGCCACACCCTTCATCGGGTCGATGGTCTTGTCGTAGGGCATCGCAGAGCGCTGGCCCTCGTACTGGGTCACGCCCTCCTCGATGCCTTCCTGCGCACCTTCCACAGCTGCGGTTTTCACCGCGCGGCTCACAGCGTTGCCAGCCAAGCCCTTGGCACCAGCCACCAGCCGCTCGGCACCCACCACGCCACCCACTCCACCGATCACGGCGGGGATGACGCTGGCTTGGCGGCCAGCAGCCACCGCTTGATCCTCAGTCGCGCCGCCTTTGGCCGCCAAACCGTACGCGGAGCCAGCAGCATCGCCGCCGGCCAGAGCAGTACCGGCAGCAGCGCCACCCGCCAGACCGCCCCGCGTCACTGCGCGGCCGCCCAGACCCGCCACGGTGGCAAGCGTGCGCCCTGTCTTCACTGCAGCACCAGGCCCGACGAAAGAGCCCACCGCTTGCGCTGCGGACAGCAATGGGTTGTCCACCACGTAGCGGCCGACGGCACCAAGTTCGCCGAGGGCTGTGTCGGCGCCGGCAACTTCCTGCTGAAAGCGCTGCTTGGCTGCCCGCGTGACATCGCTTTGATTGGCCTCGCCCGCCTGGATGATGTTCTTGTCGATCCAGCCAGACACCTGATTGCCGGGCCGCACGAAGTTGGCCGCAGACGAGATACCGCCCGCCGCAGCGTTCGCCGCCTCGATTACGGTGTCATTTGCAACAGCGGCAAGGCTGCGCTTCTTCGGGGTCGAGGGCGGAAAACCAAAGGCGTCCTCGTAGCTCAGACTCCCCGCTCCCTGCGGTGCTGCAGCTGAGGAGTTTGCCGAAAGCCCGAAGGCGTCCTCATAGGAGATAGTTTCGTTTGCCATGCCGCCAGTCTTGCGGCGACTGCGCCGGCGAGCAAACCCTACGGGGGCGCCCACAATACGTGCGCTGCACACCGTGCACTGGCGCCGCATCACACCGCACTGCTAAAGTGATCTACGGAGGTACCTGATGAATCCCGCATCTCGAATAGACGCAGTCGTCGAAACATTCTGCTCAGTCAACCCAGATCACGCGCAGGCTATGGGTTGGAACAGATGGCTAGAAGCCGCTGATACCCCGGCTCACGATGAGACTGTCATGCGAGCGCTGCAAGCAATCCGTAGGTGTCGCATCCCGGACGATTGCATAGACTCTAAGCGCTACCCGTTGTTCATAGCCAGGACTGTTCTGCGGGAGTTGATAGAGTCGCTTGAACCTACCGGGAGTGTCAAGCCATGATGATCGCTCTGCACAAGAATGCCCGCACCACCCCTGCGATTCGCGCAGAGATTGCTGCCAGCTCAGATACC
>Ga0207978_100040_pt1 | contig 130852 bp, 102 predicted proteins | sample LakWasM100_LOW12_2_FD_183920 | JGI IMG/M metagenome (GOLD analysis project Ga0207978, IMG submission 183920) | Freshwater sediment methanotrophic microbial communities from Lake Washington under simulated oxygen tension - Sediment Metagenome... | ecosystem: Environmental > Aquatic > Freshwater... | reverse complement strand
CGTTAAAGTTCGTTAATCCTGCTTTTATGCTGGTACCGTTGCTGCATGGCACCAACAAGCTGGTCGCTTGGGTTTCGGCTTTCGAAGGCGTAAAGCCTTTTATTAACAGTGAATCGGAACATCCCGGCATTAACTATCGCAATGTGCCGGTCAGGGCGCTTTATGAACTGAGACTGTTAATTGCGCAGCTTGAAGAGTTACTGTCGCAGATTAGCCTGCCTGCCTTGATTATGTACGGCGACGAGGATCCCGTCGTTTCCCCCAAAGGCGCGCCGATCATTATGGCTAAACTGGGCTCCGAGCATAAGCAACTCCACGCCATCAAATCCCAGCGCCACGGTATTTTAATGGAAAATATCGACGGCGCTTGGGCGGTGATTGATGATTTTTTGAATGAGTTAAGCGCCGTAGACAATAAAAATGTCAGGTCGAATGCTTTGACGGATTCACCACGAAGGCGCGAAGAACACGAAGATTGAAAGCATTAGGATTGCTCATTCCCATGCACCGAGTGGGAATGCAGTTTAGGCGCGTTGCGCCCCTCGGTAGCCCGTAGCGCGGGCTGTTGGGGTTTCACTTGAGTCTATGGGAATCAGGAGAAAAGGTGATTAAAAGTCTTTTTATTCACCACGAAGGCACGAAGGTTTTACCTTGGTTTTTTCTTCGCGACCTTCGTGCCTTCGTGGTGAAAACAACAAATATGGGGGCAGTAAAATGAAAAATGTAGTTATCGCAGGATATTGCAGGTCGCCTTTCACTCCGGCGCAAAAAGGCCAATTGGCTAAAGTCAGGCCGGATGATCTTGTCGCACAAGTCATCAAAGGCTTAATCAATGATACCGGCGTTAATCCGGGAGATATTGAAGATTTAATTTTAGGCTGCGCCTTCCCGGAAGGCGAACAGGGCATGAATCTGGCGCGATTAATCGTTCATCTTGCCGAGTTGCCTATGACCATAGCCGGCACTACCATTAATCGTTTTTGCGGCTCCTCCATGCAGGCGATACATAATGCGGCAGGCATGATTCAAATGAATGCCGGTGAAGTGTTTATCTGCGCCGGTGTCGAATCGATGAGCAGGGTGCCGATGGGCGGTTTTAATTACCTGCCGAATCCCGATCTTTATAGAGCCTATCCCCAAGCCTATATCGGCATGGGCGAGACGGCGGAGAATCTGGCCTTGCAATATCATATCGACCGTTTGGCCCAGGAGACTTTCGCCGTAGCCAGCCAGCAAAAAGCGGGCGCGGCCCAGCAAAACGGCTTGTTCGCCACTGAAATCATCCCGATTAAGCGCGCTGACGGCGAAATCGTTCAATACGACGGCTGCATCAGGGCGGATTCCACGCTTCAGGCATTAGCCGAATTGCCACCGGCCTTCCTTAAAAACGGCAGCGTTACGGCAGGAACCTCCTCGCCGTTAACCGATGGCGCGGCCGCGGTGCTGGTGTGCAGCGAGAAATACGCGGACCTTCACGGCTTGGAAAAACTTGCCCGTATCAGGGCTATCGCAGTATCCGCTTGCGCGCCCGAAATCATGGGCATAGGACCGGTCAGTGCCACCCAAAAAGCCTTGAAACGGGCCGGATTGACCTTACAGAATATCGACATCGTCGAACTGAACGAAGCCTTTGCCGCGCAATCTTTGGCGGTATTAAAAGAGTTGCCGATTCCGTTGGAAAAATTGAATCCGGACGGCGGCGCGATTGCTTTAGGCCATCCGTTGGGCGCGTCAGGGGCCAGAATTACCGGTAAGGCCGCAAGCCTCTTGAAACGGGAAAACAAGCAGTTTGCTCTCGCCACCCAATGCATCGGCGGTGGGCAAGGCATAGCGACTATTTTGGAGGCTATCTAATGGACATCAAAAAAGTCGCGGTGATTGGCGCGGGGGTGATGGGGGCCGGCATTGCCGCCCATATCGCCAACGCCGGCATCCCCGTCTATTTGCTGGATATAGTGCCTACCCTTAGACCAAACTCAGGGCAATCGGATATTGAAAGTAGGAACAGCATCGCCGAATCAGCTATTGCCAAGTTGCTTAAAGCCGAGCCCGCCGCATTCATGCATAAGAACTATGCCCGGCTGGTTACTCCCGGCAACATTGAAGACCATCTTGACTGGGTGGGGGACGTTGACTGGGTGATTGAAGCGGTGCTTGAAAACCCGGCCATCAAGCAGGAACTTTACCGGAAACTGGATAACATCTGCCGCCCCGATACCCTGATTTCATCGAACACCTCGACATTGCCGCTAAAACTGCTGACCCGCGACATGCCGGACAGCTTCAAACAGCGCTTCATGATCACCCATTTTTTTAACCCGCCCCGCTATATGCGCCTGCTGGAACTGGTTTCAGGTGCCGAGACCCGGCCGGAACTGGTCGATGCCGTCAGCCGTTTTGCCGATACCCATCTGGGTAAAGACAGCGTTACCTGCAAGGATACGCCGGGATTTATCGGCAACCGCATCGGCATTTACTGGCTGCAATGCGGCCTGCTGGAAGCGATCAAGCTGGGTTTGACCGTAGAGCAGGCCGATGCGGTGATGTCAGCGCCGTTCGGCATCCCCAAAACCGGCATATTCGGCCTGCTGGATTTGGTCGGGCTCGATTTGATTCCGCATGTTCTGGGCGGCATGGAACGGGCCTTACCCAATGAAGACGCGTTTCATCAGGTCAACACGTTTCCTCCGTTGGTTCAGACTATGATAGCCGACGGCTATACCGGCAGGAAAGGCAAGGGCGGGTTTTACCGTTTGAACGAAACAAGCGGAAAGCGCGTCAAGGAATCCATTAACCTGCAAACCGGCGCGTATCAACCTAGCGAAAAATTCGCCTTGCCGGTAATGCCCAAAACGCAGGATGAGTTAAGAGTTTTTTTGTCTGGCGATGACGCCCTCTGTCGTTTTGCTTGGCAAGTGTTATCCAACACCTTGGTTTATAGCGCCAGCCTGATTCCAGAGATTGCCGATGACATTGTTGCCGTCGATACCGCGATGCGTCTGGGTTATAACTGGAAATTCGGGCCGTTCGAGCTGCTGGATCGGATCGGCGTGGATTGGTTTGTTGACCGGTTGATCGCAGAAAACCGTGATGTACCACCGTTGCTAGTAACTTGTGGGGGCGACTTTAGTCGCCCTGGGCGACTAAAGTCGCCCCTACAACATCACAGCCTGTACAAGGTCGATTCCGGCAAACGCTGGTTTGTCGATTTATCCGGCAATTACCATGCTGTGCATCGCCCCGACGGTATCCTGCTGCTGGCCGATATTAAATTGCAGGCCCCGGCGGTATTGGAAAACCCGTCGGCTAGCCTCTGGGATATTGGCGACGGCGTCGCTTGCCTGGAATTCCACAGCAAAATGAATACGCTGGACATGGATAGTTTGGCGTTGGTTCGGCAAAGCGTCGAAAGGGTCAAAAGCGATTTTTCCGCCTTGGTCATTCATAACGATGCCGACAATTTCTCGGCCGGGGCCAATTTGACTTTATTGGTGCAGGCGATCCACAGCCAAGACTGGCCTGCGGTAGAGCAATTGATCAAACAGGGCCAACAGACGTATAAAGCGTTGAAATATGCGCCGTTCCCGGTGGTCGGCGCGCCTTCAGGATTAGCCTTGGGCGGCGGTTGCGAAATCCTGCTGCATTGCGATGCGATCCAGGCGCATGCCGAACTGTATATCGGTCTGGTCGAAGTGGGCGTGGGCTTGGTGCCGGGTTGGGGCGGTTGCAAGGAATATCTGCGCCGCCGGCTGGCGTTTGCGAGGCGTCCCGGCGGCCCGATGCCTGCCCTAGCGCAGGCTTTTGAAACGATCGGCATGGCCAAGGTATCCAAATCGGCGGCGGAAGCCAAGGAGATGCTGTTTTTGTCCGTCACCGACGGCATTACCATGAATAAAGACCGGTTGTTGGCCGATGCCAAAGCCAAAGCGTTGCGGCTGGCGCCGGGTTATATGCCGCCTAAATCCAGTAGTTATCAATTGCCGGGAGCCAGCGCCAGAGCTGCAATGGATATTGCCATCAACAACTTAAAGATGGCTGGAAAAATAACGGATTATGACGTGGAAATTTCGCAGCAATTGGCGAACGTGCTCAGCGGCGGCCAGTGCGACATCACCGAGCCGTTGACCGAAGACGATTTGTTAAATCTGGAACTGAATGCATTTTTGCATTTGGTTAAGCAGCCGGGCACTCTGGCCAGGCTGGAGCATCTTCTTAAAACAGGTAAGCCGCTTCGTAATTGATATTGCGTAATGGCTAAGAACTTTCACCACGAAGGCATGAAGAACACGAAGGATTCAAAGAATAATAAAGGTATATTCTGATTATTCTCGTTCCCGCGCTACGTGGAAACGAGGTGAGATGTCCATAACTTCGTGCTCTTCGTGTCTTCGTGGTGATTTTATATGGATTGTGTAACATCGTAATTAACTCAAGGAACATCCCATGATCTGGTTAATCTCATTACTCATTCTCGTCGGTGTTTTGGCTTATGGCCGGGCATCCCTTCGCTGGACTACGCTGGTTTTGTTCGGATGGCTGGGGCTTTATTCGATGGCGAAAGGGGGCGGCAACTTTGTAATCCTGCTCTGGCTTATTTTCGACGCTGTGTTTATCCCGCTCAATGTTTCGGCTATCCGCAAAAGAGTATTCAGCCGCGCGGTTTTCAGGATCATGAAAAAAATGTTGCCGCACATGTCGCAAACCGAACGCGAAGCGCTGGAAGCGGGCAATACCTGGTGGGATGCCGAATTGTTTTCCGGCAATCCCGATTGGAAAGTCTTACTGGATTTGCCCGCGGCAAAACTGACCGCCGAAGAGCAGGCCTTCATCGACGGCCCGGTAGAGACTTTGTGCGGCATGCTCGATGACTGGGACATTACCCACAATCGCCGCGATCTGCCGGAAGAAGTCTGGAACTATATCAAGGTGCATAAATTCTGCGGCATGATCATCCCCAAACGCTACGGCGGTTTGGAGTTCGGCGAGTACGCGCATTCCGAAACGGTGATGAAAATTTCCAGCCGCAGCAGCACCGCAGCCGTCACTGTGATGGTGCCCAATTCCTTAGGTCCCGCCAAGTTATTGCTGGCTTACGGCACCGAGCAGCAGAAAAATCATTATCTGCCGCGTCTGGCAAAAGGCGAGGAAATCCCAGCGTTTGCGCTGACCGGCCCCCATGCGGGCAGCGATGCAGGAGCCATGCCCGATACCGGCGTGGTCTGTTACGGCTGGTTCCCAAGCTCGAGCTTGGGAACCAGTGGCAAGGATAAGGTGCTGGGCATACGCCTCAATTGGGAAAAGCGCTATATCACCTTAGGCCCGGTCGCCACGGTGCTGGGTCTGGCATTCAAGCTTTACGACCCGGAACACCTGATCGGCGAAAAGGAAAACATCGGCATTACCGTCGCGCTGATTCCGACCGATACTCAAGGTGTTTCTATCGGCAGACGCCACTTTCCGCTGGATTCGGCATTCCAGAACGGACCGAACTGGGGCAAGGACGTGTTTATTCCGATGGACTGGATTATCGGCGGCGTCGATCAGGTCGGCAACGGCTGGAAGATGCTGATGCAATGCCTTGCTACCGGCCGGGCGGTGTCGCTGCCTGCGCTCAGCACCGGCGCGTCGAAAATGGCCAGTCGCAATACCGGCGCTTATGCCCGTATTCGCAAGCAATTCAACCTGCCGATCGGCGAGTTCGAGGGCATTGAAGAGCCGCTGGCGCGCATCGCCGGCGAGACCTATATTATCGATGCCGCGCGCACCGTGACCGCCGCCGCGCTGGACGACGGGCAGAAGCCGTCGGTTATTTCCGCGATCATCAAATACGAGTTGACCGAAAGAATGCGCCGCGTCATTAACGACGCGATGGACATACAAGGCGGTTCCGGTATTTGTCTGGGGCCTAAAAACTATCTGGGCCGGATCTATCAGGTGATTCCGGTCAGCATTACCGTCGAGGGCGCCAATATCCTGACCCGCACCATGATGATTTTCGGCCAGGGCGCGGTGCGTTGCCATCCGTATATCCAGAGGGAAATGGAAGCCTTGGGCCTGGATAATCTTGAGCAGTTTGATGAAGTCTTGTTCGAGCATATCGGTTCGGTGCTACACAATCTGGCCGCAGGTTTTTGGCTGGGACTCAGCAACGCCCGTTTTATCGAGGTGCCCGGCGATCAGGATACCCAAGGTTATTTCCGGCAGATTGCCCGGCTCAGCGTCGGCTTCGCACTGGTCGCGGATTTTGCGTTGCTGACCTTGGGCGGCTCGCTTAAACGCAAGGAACGGCTCTCCGGGCGCTTTGCCGATGTGTTGAGCAATCTTTATCTGTGTTCCTGTGTGCTGAAACATTATCAGGATCAGGGCAGTCCGCAAGATGACTTGCCGTTGCTGCATTGGGCTTGTCAGCAAACCCTGCATCGCGCCCAGCAATCCTTGTTGGCTGTTTTCCATAGCTTACCGATGCGTCTTCCGGCTTATCTGTTAAGAGCCGTGCTGTTCCCCGGCGGTAAGCCGTATTCGCCGCCCGCCGATTATTTACTGCATCAGGTTGCGGCGTTGCTGCTGAAAAACTCTCCGACCCGCGACCGCTTAACCCACGGCATTTACATCAACCGTAAGCCCGACGATGCGACCGGCAGGATTGAAGTCGCCTTCCAGGCCGTGTTGGCGGCAATGCCGGTGGAAGCCAAAATCCAGGCCGCACAAAAGCAAAAACAGCTGGCGAAAGGCGCGATTCTGGATGTGCTTGATGCGGCGGTCGGCAAGGCCATCATTAGCAAAAAAGAAGCCGAGTTGATAGCGGTCGCCGAAAAGGCACGGTTTGCAGCCATTAGCGTGGATGATTTTAGTCCTGAGCAATCAAGTAACGTTAGTGTAAAATAGCAATCAATTTATCAGCGACACTAAAGGGCGACTTCGGTCGCCCTTTATTTTTTATTTTTTCAGGAAACGACTTAAATGAGCGTAAACGCATTGTTTTCAAGATCACGGTTCACGATTGTGCTGCTGTTTTTATTGATTAATTTAGGTACTTTTGCATTGCTGAGAGTAGCCTTGCTGGTCAAACAACTGGCCGACATCGACACGCCGATTTACCAGATAGCGCTGGCTTTCCCGATAGGGGCGGTGCATGACCTAGCCTTTTTCAGTTACTTGCTAATCCCTTTTGTCCTGTATTTGCTGGTACTGCCCAGTCGTATTTACCAAAGCAAAATCCATAAAATAATCAGTTTTACAGTCTTTATCGTCTGTTTATACGTCCTGTTTTTTATCGAGTTGTCGGAATGGACATTCTGGGATGAATTCGGGGTCAGGTTTAATTTTATTGCCGTTGATTACTTGATTTATACCCATGAGGTGGTCAGCAACATCATTGAATCCTATCCGCTGGGTTGGTTGCTCTCAGGTATCTTAGTCATTACCGCGGTTTGTTTTTTGCTGGTAAGAAAAGCCCTGGCGCATACCTTTAATGCCGAAGAATCGTTTACAGCGCGTTTGAAAATTAGCGGAGCCTTGCTATTGCTGCCGGTTATAAGCTACGCCGCAGTCGGTTCGAGCTGGTATCAATTTTCAGCCAATACTTATCTTAATGAATTGGCCGCCAACGGCCCTTATCAATTTTTTTCGGCGTTTAGAAATAACGAGCTGGATTACCGGCATTTTTATAAGGTGGGCGATGACCAACAGTTATCCGCCGTGATTAAAAAACAACTGGGTGCCGAGGATACATCTGGAGATTTATATGACATCAAGCGGATGATTAAACCGGCCGGGGCGGAAAAACGCCTGAATGTGGTTTTAATTACCGTCGAGAGCTTAAGCGCCGATTTCTTGGCAACCTTCGGCAATAAAGAGAATATCACGCCGTATATGGATGAATGGTTTAAGGAAGGTTTGTTGTTTACCCATTTCTACGCGACCGGCACCCGTACTATCAGGGGCCTTGAATCGTTAACCTTGTCCATTCCGCCCACGCCCGGCCAGGCCATTGTCAAGCGCCCCGACAACGGCAACTTATTCAGCTTTGGTCGGGTGTTGCAGCAAAAGGGCTACGATACCGCGTTTTTATACGGCGGCCGCGGCTATTTCGACAATATGAACGCGTTTTATTCCGGCAACGGTTACCGCATCGTCGATCAAACCGATTTTACGCCGGAGGAGCTCACCTTTACCAACGCCTGGGGCGTTTCCGACGACATCATTTTTAACCGTACAATCAAAGAAGCCGACCGGGATTTTCAAAACAACAAGCCGTTCTTCTTTCAGATCATGACCACCAGCAATCATCGTCCTTACACCTATCCGGAAGGCAAGATCGATCTGCCCTCAGGCAGCGGTCGGCAAGGTGCGGTTAAATATACCGATTATGCAATACATCAATTTATCGAGCAGGCCAAAACCAAGCCCTGGTTCGATAATACCGTATTCGTGATGGTGGCGGACCACTGCGCCGGTAGCGCGCGCAAAACCGAGCTGCCCGTGGATAAATACCATATCCCTTTGTTTATCTATGCGCCCAAACATGTGCCGGCAATAAGAAATGATGTCTTGTCCAGTCAGATCGATGTCGCGCCGACCGTACTTGGTTTTTTAAACCTCAACTATGAAAGCCAGTTTTATGGGCGCGATATTATGCAGATGCACAAAGATGAGGGCAGGGCCTTGGTCAGTAATTACCAGAAACTGGGCTTGTTTAAAGACAATAAACTGGTGTTCCTGTCGCCCCAACAAAAAGTCGATGTGATTGACGATCCTTTAGGCGTACACCAGCAGCTGGATATGGATGCGGCCGCTTCGCTGGTCACGGAAAATATGGCTTATTACCAGTCGGCGGATTATATTTGGTCGCATCGGTTGAGCAGGTATCAGTAACAATGGGAAGTGTGTGCCGCATAACTATAGAAATGGAATTCGAGCAGGTTTGGACGTTCGCTGAGCGTTTGGATTCGGGGGCAGCTGGATATTTTTAATTATGTTCTGATGTTACGCATTGTCCACGAAAAGCACGAAAGGCACGAAAAAAACATCCGCTGTAGGTTTCTCGCTGACGGCGTCATAGCCGGCATTCATTCACAGACGCCCAAGACAAGCTCCTTGCGTCATACGCCCAGGTCTGTGGGATGCCGTCGTTCTGGCAGGGACAGATATTTGCTCCTGCAATATCTGCATTCCCCACATCCCTGTGGGTTATGCCGGAACCCAGGCACAGGGAGGTGAAACTGCGTGTTACACACGTATTTACGGGATGTGTCGTCATTCCGATAGTCCCTGGCCTGGCGTTGGGCAAGAAGCAGGCCGATAGGCAGACCTTCCAGGTTTTTTAAAACCTGGAAGGTCTGCCTGGCAACGTTCTGATGTGTTTTAACTATTTTCGTGTTTTTCGTGTTTTTCGTGGACAGTGCGTAACATCAGTTCATTAACTGACGATTAGCGAATCATAATCGAGGCTGTCCGCGGTATGTATGGCGTGCCGCACGCCTTAGCCGTTCCGGCTCGTCCGTTACCGACAATAGCGACAGGTAGTCGTTAATACAAATCCCCGTTGTTCTACACGCTTGCACAATCCCGCTGCTGTTTGCCGCTAAGTGTTTCTACTAATTGTGCAAAAAGGCTGCTTTCTATAATCTGGAGACCTGTTCCTAATCTTGCCAATTGGTTTTTTTAGGATAAAAGGAATCTTTGCATCATGTCTGATTGAGCCTTTGCGGTTAGATTTCAATCTAGGCTCAAGTTAAGCCGATTAGTGGATGCAGCGGACTTTTTCATAATTCTTTTAGGAGCTTATTATGAAATCTAGCAAAGCAGGATTGTTGTCTGTAACCCCGCTCGTACCTGAACGTATCGATCAGCGTCGCACAAGCGGCGCGCGCGCGGCATGGCATTTAAATTCTGCAAGTGACAACCTGTTTTTTAAGGCCGACGACAAAACCTTTATGGATGAAATTATGGATGGCTTATTGTTGCATCGATGGCCTTTGGCCGAGACCGGGACGACTAGAGCGGTCATTGTCGGCGTTAGTGATTTAAGCCGTAAACTGAGCTATCAGTTTAAGCAGAACCCGTTGTTGAGAGTGGGCTGCCTGGGGGTTTTCGATGACCGTCGCCCTGGACGCCGCCGCAGGTCGAAAAATGAGCAGCGCCGGCCCGAAGCGCTGCTGGGCGACATTGATTCGGCTACTGAGTTTGTTAAAACCCATGACGTTCAGCACATTTACATCGCTTTGCCAATGTCCGCGCAACCGCGGGTTTTGGCATTGTTGGATAATTTACGCCGCGATACCACCGCATCGATTTACTTTGTACCGGATATGCGTCCGTTTGACTTAATTCAGGCCAACATCAGCGTCATCAGTGGCATTCCCATCGTGACAGTCTGCGAAACGCCGTTTGTGGGTATCAACAGCGCGATTAAACGGATCAGCGATGTGCTGTTGTCGCTTCCGATTTTGCTGTTGATCGCGCCATTGATGTTGTTGATTGCCATTGGCGTAAAGCTCAGCTCGCCCGGTCCGGTGTTATTCAAGCAGCGTCGTTACGGGATTGATGGCAAGGAAATTGTGGTTTATAAATTTCGCAGCATGACGGTGATGGACGACGGCGAGAAGATTGAGCAGGCAACTCGATGCGATCCACGGATCACTAAGTTTGGCGGTTTCTTACGCAGAACATCGCTGGATGAGTTGCCGCAGTTTATCAATGTACTGCAAGGACGTATGAGCGTGGTCGGCCCGAGACCGCATGCTATCAGCCATAACGAGTTATATCGCAATCTGATCAAAGGCTATATGGTCCGGCATAAGGTAAAGCCCGGCATTACCGGGTGGGCGCAGGTCAACGGCTTTCGGGGGGAAACCGATACTGAGGAAAAAATGCAGCGCCGGATCGATTACGATCTGGATTATCTGCGCAACTGGTCTTTATTTCTAGACTTATTAATCATTTTTAAAACCATCGGCGTGGTAATCGAGGATAAAAATGCGTACTGATAAAAGAGTTAAGTGGCTCGATAAACACTATTCCTTGTCCTTGCTGTTGGCAGTGTTGCTGCTGTTGCCTGTTCAGCACAGCATTGCCGCTTATAACATTGGTCCTGACGATGTTTTGCATATCACTGTATACGGTTATGACGACTTAAAAACGGAAACGCGCGTTTCCGCCGATGGCCGGATTAGCTTTCCGCTCATTGGCGAAGTGGCGGCGAGCGGAAAATCCACTATGGAATTGGAGGAAGCGATTGCGGTTGCTCTGATCAGCGGCGGTTTTATTCAGGATGCCCAGGTTAATGTCACGGTGTCGGAGCATGTCAGCCAGCAGGTTTCGGTGCTGGGTTATGTCAATAAACCGGGGCGTTATCCTCTGGATTCGGATAGTTCAATCGTCGATTTGATCGCCATGGCCGAAGGCATTGACGAATTAGGCGACACCAGGGTGGTGGTTACCCGCGCTGTGGACGGCAAACCGCAAAAGCAGGAGCTGGATTTAAGGACTTATATGGAGAACGGCCAAAACATCGCGCCCTTTAAGATGCGTCAAGGCGATGTGGTGTATGTACCCAAGGCGCCCTTGTTCTATATCTATGGCGAAGTCCAGCGTCCCGGCGGCTATCGCATTGAACCGGATATTTCGGTGGTGAAGGCCTTACCGATCGGCGGCGGCCTGACTTTGCGCGGCACCGAAAACGGTATCGTGGTTAAACGCAAGAATGGACGCGGCGACTTGCAGGAAGTCGATGTGGAGTTGGGCGATGCGGTATTAAAAGATGATGTGATTTATGTGGGCGAACGGTGGTTTTAAGGTATCGCCTCATTCGATCATAGATAACGACGCTGATAACGCTGATAACGCGGCATAAAGCGCCCTCTCCCTTTGGGCATAAGTATCTACATAAGTACCGGCTCCTTCTCCCTTGAGGGAGAAGGTTGGGATGAGGGGATATAAAGGGGTGTTTTTACTTGCCCCAACCCTCTCGGCAACTGCTCCTGCGTTGCTCTACCTTCTGCATTCATGCAGTCGTCCAGCAGGAGAGGGCGCTAAGCTGCTTTGTAACTTATTGTATTTATAATGCAATGAAGTTGTGTAGATAGCTATGCCCTTTGGGAGTGGGCAGTTTAAACACGTCGGCTTCATATATAGCTTGAATCAATAGCGCAACAAAGGAATAGTATGAATTTCCAGCAATTTATTTATCTTCTCTGGTTCCGCAAAGGGGTTGTCCTGACGGCATTGATGATCACCGTCATCGCGGCCTTGGCGGTGAGCCTGTTGTGGCCCAAACAATACCTCGCCACCGCCTCGATGGTGGTCGATCAACGCAGCGTCGATCGGGTGACCGGACTGACCTTGCCGGTGCAGTTGCTACCCGGCTATATAGCGACGCAGGTCGATGTGATTTCCAGTCATAAGGTGGCGCGCAAAGTGGTCGAAAAACTAAAACTCGACGAGAACAGGAAACTACAGGATGACTTTGTAAAATCCAAGGCCAGTGGCGACATCAAGGATTGGATTGCGGAGGTTTTGCTGAAAAAACTGGACATCAGGCCTTCGCGCGAGAGCAGCGTCATGCAGGTCGACTTTACTTTTACAGACCCGCAACTGGCCGCGAATATCGCCAACGCCTTTGCCGACACCTATATTCAAACCAGCACCGAATTGCAGGTTCAACCGGCCAAGATGAGCGCGGATTGGTTCGACTCGCAAATGACTACCTTGCGGGAACGTCTGGAACATGCGCAGTCGGTGCTGTCTACCTATCAACAAGAACACGGCATTGTGGCGACCGATGATCGTCTCGACCTGGAAAATTCCCGTCTGGCCGATTTATCGAAGCAGTTGGTGGAAGGGCAGGCGCGCACCAGCGAATTACAATCCAGAAAAGATTTGTTGACCGGCACCGTGAAGCGAGGCGGCTCATTTGAATCGCTACAGGAAGTATTGGGCAATCCATTGATTCAATCGCTGAAGACCGAATTGGCGCGAGTAGAATCCCGTTTTGCCGAATTGTCCAAGCGGGTTGATATAAACCATCCGCAATACAAGCAAGCGAAAGCCGAACTGGATAATCTGCAACATAAAATTCACACCGAAACCAGCATGGTGTTAAGCAGCATCGCCAGCGGCGTTGCTTCTTCTATTCAACGCGACAAAATAGTGGCCAATGCCCTGGCTGAACAGAAAGCCAAGGTATTGGAGCTGAAAAAACAGCATGACGAAATCGTGGTGTTTAATCGAGAAGTGGAAAACGCACAGCGGGTCTATGATGCCGCCATGCAGCGAGCGGTGCAAAGCCGTATGGAAAGCGAAATAAGCCAGACCAATATCGCGGTTCTCAGTTACGCCCTGCCTCCGCAAAAACCAGCCAAGCCGAAAGTGTTATTAAACATGATTCTGTCGGTTTTTCTGGGCGGTATGTTAGGGGTGGGGTCGGCGTTATTGGCAGAATTAAGGGATCGGCGAGTGCGATCCGCTTTTGATGTTTCGGAGCTATTGGCGGTTCCCGTTTTCGCCATCATTTCCTCCACGGCATCCAAGGACAAGCGGATAGCCCGGCTGTCTAGTATCGGTAACATTATTGACGGATCTAGCGAACGAGGTAGCGCATAAATGCAAACAGCGAAAATTATAATCAATAACAAAATGTTCAACGAAATGAACGAAACTGATAACAACTCGTCCATGGGCGCGCTATTACTGGACGCAGGAAAAATCAGTGTTAGCGATGCCGAGCGCATTGTCCTTTTGCAAAAACAACAGGGCATGCACTTTGGCGAGGCGGCGAAGGCACTGGGCTTGATCAACGATGACGACATACAAAAAGCCTTATCGCATCAATTTGATTTCCCCTTCCTGATGGCAAGCGACGATCATTTCAGTCGGGAACTGGTGGCCGCGTACCAGCCTTTTAGCGCGCAAGTGGAAGCGCTGCGCGCTGTGCGCGGACAATTGATGCTGCGCTGGTTCAGGGATGCCCGTAAAACTTTGGCGGTGGTCAGTCCTGGCCGCGGCGAAGGCCGCAGTTGCATGGCGGCTAATCTGGCGATTGTTTTTTCTCATCTTGGCGAACGCACCCTGTTAATCGATGCCGATTTGCGCAATTCGCGGCAGCAGGCGCTATTCAAGCTACAAGGCGTTTATGGGCTTTCGGATGTGTTAGCCGGACGCGCCGATCTAAGCGCGGTTACCCGAATTCCGGCGTTCCGGGATTTATCGATCTTGCCGGCGGGCACAGTACCGCCCAATCCGGGCGAATTGATCGGCCGGGGCTTAAAGCACTGTTTGCAACAATTGAAAACACAATTCGACGTTATCCTGATTGATACGCCATCAGCAGAGCAGGGCATGGATGCGCAAATGATCGCCTCAAATTGTGGCGGCGCCCTTTTAGTGGCGCGGCAGCACAAAACCCGGATGAATGATTTGCAACACTTAAAAGACGCTTTGCAAGACACCGGCAGTCAATGCCTTGGCGTGGTATTAACAGATTTTTAAAAATAAAAAACTAACGCGTAATTGCTTAATTATATAAAACAAACTATATTAACAATTTATAGTAAGATTTTGTTTTTATTAAAGTTAATATATTAAATTCAGTGCTTATGAAATTCAGCAAAAATAATGCGGCGAAAAACCGATACTTCTTGTCGTGTTTTCTGTTGCTGATAGGGGGGCTGCCTGGCAAAAGCCATGCGGTAGCCTCGTCGGACGATACCATCAGTCCCTACGTTGCCTCCAGCTTGCTATACGACAGCAACTTTTTACGCTTATCGGATAATGTCGATCCGGTGGCGGTAACCGGTAAAAGCGACAAAAGCGAATTTATCAAACAGGTCGCGGCCGGCTTTGATATGGACTGGACCATCAGCAGACAGCATATCATTGTCAAAGCCAATGTTAACCAGAACTGGTTTCAAACTTTCAGCAGTCTGGATTACACCGGTTGGAACACGCAGGCCAAATGGGAATGGCACGTTAGGAACAATCTGGATGGCGAAATCGGTTACAGCAACATTCAAGAATTGGGTAGTTTTGTTCAGTTGAACGGCTTGGTAGGCAACCTGCAAAATAACCAACGATCCTTTGCTAACGCCGGTTACCTGTTTCATCCTAACGGCAAAATCAAGCTTGGCGTGTTTAGGACAGAGCGGCAGTTTGACGATAATAGCCGGCAATTCAGCAACAACACTGAAAATAATGCCGAACTCGGCCTGCAATACCTCAGTCCCACCGGTAGCATTTTAGAGGCGCGGGTACTCGCCACCGATGGGGAATATCCGCAACGCCAATTAAGCGCCGACAGCACCCAGGATAATGCCTATACGCGTATGAACTATGCGGCGATCTGGGATTGGCATGCCAGTAGTAAAACGCGTATTGATGCGCTGCTCGGTTATACGCATCAAAACTATGCGCATTTAAGCGCCCTTGATTTTTCCGACATCGTTGCCCACCTTAATTTGAACTGGCAAGCCAGCAACAAAACCGTGTTAGAGCTTTCCGCAAGACGAGATATTTATCAAGCCGACAACCGCTTTAGCAGCTTTGTACTGACGCAGGGGATATGGTTTAACCTCAAGTGGCAGACCACGCCCAAAATTGCGCTGAGCTTGCCGCTATCCTACCAACAGCAACAGTATTTGGGCGGAACCGGCAGCAGCGCCGTGGGTTCTGAACAGCAAAAAGACAATGTCGGAAACGTCGGCTTGAATGTGATGTACCACCCGGTGGAAAGCATCAGTATCGGCCCGACGCTGACATACGAGAAGCGTGATTCCAACAACCCGATAGCCTCTTACGAAAGCAAATCGGCCGGCGTTAATTTACAGGCGGCGTTTTAGAGAGGAGAAAATCACGCGCCATTTTTCGTTCAAAAAAACGTTGGGTGACAAATAGTCCGGTTTTGAATGCGGACGCCGGTTGTTATAAAAGCCGACGATGTGCTCTGTTACATCGCGCTTGTTTATTGATGATTAGCATAGTCTTGCCGCCAACCCTGCCGCGCCCCTCACGGGCTGTTCTCGATAAAAGCTCCGGTGCTCGGCGCGGCAAACGGGAGAAATACCACCCGTGCGTAACATCAGATCCTAAATAAAGCGATCTCCCTCGGTGCTCCGGATTCCGGCATTCATGCAGGAACGGCGGATTTGAGACCAGTGGATAAATTCTAATCGTATAGGCCACAAGTTTTCTGTATCTGTACTCGCGCGGAGTATATCTCCGGGTATCCCAAAGTGGAGGGTTACGCTTCTTGTAGGTATTTGCTTATGTGGGAAATACCTGTTAAATTATACGCGTCGTTTTTAAATCGGTAAGCCCGTTCGGTTTTCAGCGTCAGCACAAGGATGTAATCGGTACCAATGGGATGGTGCATATTTGGTGTAGCCTAGCTATCTTGATTATATTCGCGGAAATATCAGTATTTCCGGGAGTCTTGATATAACCGCGCTTTTCCCCGTTTCATCAATAATTCAGCGTTAAATTTTCATTGATTGTTGATGCTCTGCCGGATTATAAATCCCGCATGGCGACAGATTCCTATGTCATCGTGTCAAGGCACAGCAATTTCCTCATGAAGCCAATGAACTTTGGCTCAGCAACACCAATGCCCCCGTTCCACGCTCGCGCAATTTGGTTGATTAGCCCCTTCTGTTTTCCAATTGCCTGATGGCTTGTCATCAGCCGGTTTTTGTAATATTCGGCTTTTAAATCCGCTGTAACAATATTTGACTGACGCCATCTCTCCAGAGGCTTTTTGCCCTGAATACTTCAGCTGATAAGCGATGCGTCGATAGGAATAGTGATGGTTCCTTTTCACCATGCTCTGCCCCCGCTACCCTGCGAACTGTGTATTCGGTTTGTAGGTAAGGTCGGAAAGGAACCATCTCTACCTCTATTAAGCGGGTCGACTATTCAAACCGCAAGCCAACCTTACGGTCATCGTATAAATAATAACTGCAACACAGGCCAAGTTTCGACGCATTGAAAAATGACTAAAAAAATTAATGTAAAACAATTGCGAAAAGATATGTTTATCTGCGGTACCGATCGAAAATGGATCGATATGCCTTTCTTTCGCAAAAAGTTTCTGATTACCTCCAACAAACAGATAAATACTTTGCGGGAGTACTGCGAATTCGTTTATATCGATACCGAAAGAGGCGTTGATGTCATCAGCGGGCCGGAAGCCGAAGCAATAGCTGAGCAGTACAACGACGCAACAGTTGTTGAGCGCGATAGCGCCAACCAAGGCCATGAAGATAATGCCTATCGAAAAAATTACCAAGAAAGCCAGACGATATTAAGCGATGTATTAAGCGATGTACGACTCGGGCGTTGCGTTGACAATCCCAAGGTCAGGGGCGTCGTGCAGGAACTGATCGTCAATATCGTAAAAGATAGCCAATCGATGATCGGATTGATCCAATCCAAAGACAAGAACGACACATTGGCGCGTAAATCGGTCAATGTTTGTATTCTGGCTTTGGCTTTCGGCAAACATATAGGCATTCCGAAAGAAAAAATGTATGTGCTGGGTTTGGGAGCGTTGTTGCATGACATCGGCATGGTGCAAATCCCCAACAGAATACTGTTAAAAAAGCAGCCATTAACGCCTGCCGAGCGCGCGATTATGGAAAAGCATACCGAATACGGCCTCGCCGTATTGGCTAAAACGCGGGAAATTCCTGTCGACGTATTAAAGATCGTGCATTCCCATCATGAACGCATGGACGGCAATGGTTATCCGCAGAAATTGCAAGGCAAGGAAGTCGGCTTGTTGGTGCGGATGGTCACGATCGCTTCCGTTTACGAGGCGCTAACGCGAGAGCGTTTTTACACAGAAACGCTAACGCCGGTTGCGGCATTGAAATACCTGTATACCTCAGGAACAGCGATCTTCGACGCGCCTTTGGTGGAAAAATTCATTCAGGCGCTCGGCATCTATCCATCGGGATGCGTTGTCGTGCTCAATAGCGGAGAGATTGGCGTTGTCGTCAACGTCAATCCCCAGGACCGGTTACGCCCGACCTTGCGCATTGTGACCAATGCTCAAAAACAGTTGCTCGGGCAAGCGTATGTTCTTGAACTCGCGGACCGCATAACTAAAGACATAGAAATCGTTAAAACATTAGCCATGGACGATCCTATTATCGAACTGCTTATGACGCTGAACGAACAGGCGCAAGACGGAGTGAATGAAGCGTAGCAAGACAAATAAGCCCGTCAGGCCGGAAAACCTTAAACCGGAGATACGGTTTTTCGGCCCGGCAACAGGCCACTTTGGCAAGGCGTAGCGGCAGCAGAACCTCAGGACAAGAACAGAAGTAATAGCTGTCGGATATTGTTGATTTTAAATTATAGGTAACTCAATGACTTCAAATGACCATTCAGTATCGGCGTCCAACAAGACTACATTCTTATTCGCTAATGCGGCGAGCAACAGTCCGGCAGCAACTAAGCCGGAATTACAACAGCCGATTGTCGAGGAGGGTGAAGAGTGGGAAGGATTTTATGACGATGACCCGTATGAAGATTTTTAATATTGCGGCGTACTCCTGTTTAGCGCTCATCTTTATGCTCAAACGTCTGCGGGATTTTGATAACGAGCGCTACGCACGGCAAGGATAAAAATAGTATGAGTAGCATCTGGGCGATAGGCAATCATGTGAGGGTACAGGGTATGGGCGATAATTTTAAAATACTCTCTTATGACTTTATCTTGGGCGGCTGCGTTGAAATGATTTTGGAATCCCCTGAAGGCGGCAGGATTTTTTTAAAGCGGCGAAAATCGCAAATCCTGAACTCAGCAGAGCAATGCGACGCGAGTCAATAACAGCGTGAATAGGTGAAGCGTAAATGAAGACTAATAGGCCAGTGGCTAACCGGGAGATTATGGGAAAATATGAAGAAAAAGAGCAATTTAGCCGAATGCTTGGTGTCGGTGAAAGTGCAAAAAAACCTGCCGTATTAGCCGCAATGGTCGATCTGATCAAAGCAATAGATGTCAGGAAAAAAATGGCATTAATAGTATTCGCGTTGCCGGTGTTCTTGGCGCCGGTTTTCCACTTAATGTACCGGTTGTTTTTAGCGCAGGATTATCCGCTGTTAACCGGAGTTGCCGTTTCAGTAATGCTTGCCTTGGCGATAACGTTCAATGTAATCAAAAGCGTCGCGGCCATGCTAAAAAAAACCAACGCTATTGTTTATCAGTTGTTAGAGAAAAGGTTTGGCAATATTCAGGATTTAGCCGGGAATGACCTGATTGGCGATTTCCAGCGCACCTTATATTCAATGAAGGTGAATTTGGATTTAGCGCAAGCCGGGGAAGATACTGCAAAAGTGGCGCAGGTTAACCAGGCGCCAGGTCACGTTCATACCGGTGTAATCGTCGCGAATAATGATTTTGAATATATTTATATGAACGACAGTCTGTTGGAGATTTTTAAAAAAGCCGGAAGCGATAGTGCCGCACCGTTGCCGGATGGTAGGGCCGAGAGTGCTTACCGGCATGCCGGTCATCAAGATCAGTCAGATTTAAATAAACCGTACCGTTTCGAACTCTATATCGCCGGGCAAGTAATCAGGTTTTCGATCTGTTCGGCATGAACTCGGCAAAACAAGTAAATTCAATAAGAAACCGCCATAATATGGGCATGAAAAGCTCAGGAAATAGGGGAAGCGCTGCGTTACCACGCTGGAGCGCGGATACCTGCGACGCTTTTGGCGACAATAACCTCTTAAATGAATTTATGAAAATAGAAGAAAAAGTTAAGCAATATATAGAACAGTTCAAGCATGCTACCGAGCATCTTGATCCGGCGGATGAGCGCCTAAAAAAACTCGATATTGATTTCGTCCGAAAACTGTCGCGGATTATCGAAACGCACCCCGGCATTAAAGACGGACAGTCAAAGTATATCGCGGAAAAAGCGTTGCTGATTGCCGCCGTATACGACATCAGCGCGGAACAGAAGGCCGATATTCTCTATGCCGGATTGCTGATACAACTGGGCAAAATAAGTTTGCCTGAGAAATTGCTGACAAGACCTTTTTATTCACTGTCTATGGTCGATAAATACCGCTTTTTAGGACATGCGGTGGACGGCGAAGTTTTATTGCACGGTTTAACCCAGTTTAAAGGCGCTGTTACCTTGATCCGCCATCAAAACGAACATTATAACGGCGAAGGCTTTCCTGACGGTTTGGTTGAACACAACATTCCCTTAGGCTCGCGTATTCTCAGCGTGGTCAGCGACTATATCGCCTATCTTGAAGGCTCAATGACCGGTAAAGCCATGTTCGCCGACGCTGCGCTCAGTCAATTAATAATCCAGAAAGAAAGCCATTACGATCCTGAAATTGTCGACATTTTCATGCATGTGCTCAGAGGCGCGACCCTTGAAGAACTCAAAGAAACGATTGCTCAAGCGAAACTGCTCGCCGTGGCTACCGAACGCTGGAGAAAAGGCTTGGTGCTTAATGCGCGAAATAAGCCGTTACGCACCACCACGATTGTTGAAATTGCCTTATCGCAACTGAAACTGGGCATGAAAGTGGATAGCATTTATTTCGGCAGCGAGCCCTATATTAGAAATTGTATTGTCGATCAATCCATTATCGACAACGTTACCTTATTAACAAAAAGATACGGAAAAAATCCCATCATCAAAATTTTCCTGAGCATGAAATAAGTTACGGTTAAGGAACGAGCATGAAATAAAGACGGCAACGGTGTACGGGAGGAGTGCAAGCTTTGCTTGCGCATGCAGGCGAAGCCTGCACTCCGACTATCGGCAACTTGCCTAAGGTATTCCATGCTCATTCCTAAGTAGGTGTTCATAAGTTTCTTAACATGCCGGAAAACTTTTGCCCAACTACTTATTGTTTCGGCTTCGCCCTGGGCAAGCGTCGCCATGCAGGCATCGGGTAAAGGCGAATCCGCGCGGTTCGACGTAACCGGTTTACGAAAGAAAACTCAGCATTGACGGCAGATGGAAAGTCCTTATGCCGGCGCGCGGGAACGATAACGTTGTCAAATAGAAGCACCCTAATAATAAAAAACGGAAGATAGCTCATGAAAATCAATATGCCTGTGACTAATCAAGAAATCCTGATGAAGAAGGGAGGGATCTTGGTTTCGCGAACCGATTTAAAAGGAATTATTACCGACTGTAACGATGAGTTTATCAATATCAGCGGTTTTGCCCGCGATGAGCTGATCGGCGCAAGTCATAACATCGTCCGTCATCCCGACATGCCGCCGGCGGCTTTTGAAGATTTATGGACAACGGTAAAAGCGCTTAACCCTTGGCAGGGAATGGTAAAAAACAGGACGAAATCAGGCGATTATTATTGGGTGGAAGCGAATGTATTGCCGGTGTTTAAAAATGGCAAGGTCGATGGATACCTGTCGGTTCGCCGCGCGCCAAGCCGTGAAAAGATTGAAAAAGCGGAGCGGCTATATCAACTGCTTAGCGCCGGGAAAGCGGCAATAAGGCCGACCGGTTTGCCGGCGATGGTTAAATCAATCAAGGAAATAGAATTCTTGAAAAAAATGGCAGGGGTGCTGGCCGTGTTGTTGATGCCTATTTTCTGTTTTATGTATCAGTTGTTTTTAGCGCGGAATTACCCGCTATTAGCCGGTGTTGCCGTGTCGGTAACGATGGCGTCGCTGATCGGTTTTAATGCGCTCCGCAGTCTTTCCGCGATGTTGAATAAAACCATCGGTGTTTTTTATCGTCTGGCCGAGAAAAGATTTGGCAATGCCTATGCGTTAGATAGAAATGACCTGATCGGCGATTTTCAGAAGGCCATGTATTCCATGGAAGTGAATTTGAATTTGGATTTGGCGCAAGCCAGGGAAGATGCTGCAAAAGCCATGCGCATTAACCAAGCGCTGGATAATGTTCAGTCCGGCGTGATGGTGGCCGACACCAACCTTGAAATTATTTATACCAACGAGAGCGTTGATCGTATGTTCAAGGCTGCCGAGCAGGATATTCGCGAACAGTTGCCTAATTTCAATGCCGATAAGCTGCTGGGTTCGAATATCGATAGTTTTCACCAGGATCCCTCGCATCAGCGCCGCCTGCTGGCCGAGTTAAAGGAATCGTATAGATCGGAACTGCTTATCGGCGGCCAGCATATGAATGTTATTGCCAGCCCGGTTATCAATGCCGAGGGGGAGCGCATCGGTTTTGTCGCCGAATGGCAAAATAAAACCCAAGAGGTTCTAATCGAACAAGAGATTGGGCAGTTAGTGCAGGATGTTAAAGCGGGCGATCTGAGCACTCGCATTGACATGGGCGATAAACAAGGGTTTGCCAACATGCTGTCGTCCGGCATCAATGAATTAACGGATGTCATTGAACGTGTGTTGAGTGATGTTAGCTTGGTGATGGAAGCCATGGCTGAAGGCGATTTAACCGCCGCTATCACTAATGACTATCAAGGCATCTATGCGGAATGCAAGAACAATATCAATGGCACCCTAATCAACTTGAGCAATTTCATTGTTCAAATCAGGGATTCGGCTGATTTTATAGACAGCTCATCGCAGGAAATAGCCAGCGGTAATGACAATCTGTCCCAGCGCGCCGAACAACAAGCGGCCAGTCTGGAACAAACCGCCGCCAGTATGGAACAACTCGCCACCACCGTAAAAGATAATGCAGGGAACACGCAACGAGCCCATCAAGTTGTTAATTCAGCAAGCCAATTGGCGCAAAAAGGCGGCGAGATCGTTAAGTCGGCGATCATTGCCATGCAGGATATTAATAGCAGCAGTAATGAGATTGCCGAGATTATCGGCGTGATTGATGAGATCGCCTTTCAAACCAATCTCTTGGCTTTAAACGCAGCGGTAGAAGCGGCCAGGGCGGGAGAACATGGGCGCGGATTTGCGGTGGTGGCAACCGAAGTGCGTAATCTGGCTCAACGCAGTGCCGATGCCGCCAAGCAAAGCAATGACCTGATTCAGAATAGTATGCAAAAAGTCCGTGCGGGAACGGCATTCGTTAATGAAACAGGTATTGCGCTAACTGAAATTGTCAACAGTGTCGCACAAGTCGGTGAAATTGTTGCTCAAATTGCCAGCGCCAGCGCAGAGCAGACGGCGGGTATCGATCAGGTCAATCAGGCGGTTTCGCAAATGGATGATATTACTCAGCAAAATGCGGCTTTAGCGGAACAAGCGGCAGCGAGTAGTATTTCTATGCATGATCAGTCTGCCAATATGAGCAAGTTGCTCGGTTTCTTTAAAATAAATTCGAAGGCCGCCTCCTCGCAGTCAGTTAAAACTGCCGGGTATAGCAAGGTGTTGGTAGCGCCGGTAAGAGCAACAGCAAAAAAACCTGTGTCGGCTCCGGTGATGTCATCAAACAAGATCAATATCGATAGCAGCGACGACTGGGAGGAGTTTTGATCCCGAAGTGAAAATAGTCGTGCCCTGCAAGGCGCTACGCTTTTAATGCCGCAGTTTGATGGCGATGATTGAGAGGAATTTAAAGTGACCAGGATCGAGCAACTTGAAAGTGAAATAAAGAAAAAGACCAAAGAATTAAACACAAGCTTTAAGACCCAGGTTTTGTTGCGTGAAAGACTGAAAAATAATACTAAAACGCTGGGAGAAGTCTTAGACCAGCTTAAGGCGATAGAGGCCTATTTAGAAAGCTCAAACGAATATATTCATAAGCTAAAACAGGAAAACCGGACGCTGCAATTATCATGCGAGGCATGGGCGAAGCGCGCCATAAAGCTTGAGTTTGAGATTTTAAGCGCGCGCGATGCGACCAAAGAATAAGAGCCGTTACATGAAAGTTAGGACGCCATCACTAATAACTTTCGCTTATGGTTCCCACGCTCTGCGGTTCAGGCTGCATTGCGCTAGTTCCCAAGCTCCTGAGGCTGTGAAAGTATTCGTTTTTAGAAAAAATTAAAGAATTCACCACGAACGACTGCATGGATGCAGGAGGTAGAGCAATGCAGGAGCAATTGCCGAGACACGAAGGACGCGAAGAAAAACAATCGTTTTAATTCAATATATTGAAAACTTCGTGTCTTCGTGGTGAAAAATGTTTTTAGTCTAATTTGGATAATACTTTCGCAGTCTCGGGAGCTTGGGAATCAGCGTATCTCTTAACTTAATGGTAGTGGCGCAGAGCCTGGAAACAATGAGTTTATGTTTCGGGACGTTATTACCGACCCTATCCTTACATCCTTCCTAAAAGATAGATTCCGCCATGATATTCACTAATTCAAAGCTTATTTTTATCGCAATGCTGGCGGTTTTATCGACTGGCTGCGCACGGTATTCGTCCGGTTCGGGTTGTGCTCCTGTCAGCAGCAATTATCCTGATACGGGTAAACATGAGCCGGAATATTACCTGGTAAAAAAAGACGACACCTTGTACGCAATATCGCTACTGTTTGACCTGGATTATGGGCAATTAGCGCGATGGAACCAGATCACTCCGCCTTCTTATACGATCAGAGTCGGTCAAAAAATAAGACTTTCCGACCCGACGTGGGAAAACAATCCCAGCCAAGTCCAGATGGATGCCGGAGGCGAAGCCCCAAGGACCGGGACAGCGGAACGGCGCTCAAGAGCAAAATAGTCGTATCGAGGTAAAGCAAAAAGCGCGTTATCCCGGCAGTCCTAAATCTTGCGTTGGCTGAGAATGCAGACCTTCCAGGTTTTAAAAACCTGGAAGGTCTAATTTGCAGCATTTCGAGCGGAGCAATATGTTGGTTCAATAGGTAGTTTCACGCATGGTGCAAATAATGGGTTTCCTATAATCTGGACTTGTTCTTATTTTTCGAACCGATTTATTTAAGCATAAAAAGAATGTTTTCAGTATGCCTGACGGCGGCTTGCGGACAAGACAGACTGAAACAGCCGATTCGCATGGCTTGATAACGACTCCGGTTCGGCTTAACCATTTTGCAACTACCGGCCCTATTGAATTTTGCGTGAAAACACATTCTTCCGATATTAATAAACAAAGTGTAAGCGCCGTAAAATGGAGCGCACTTGGAAGCATCGCCCAATACGGCTTATCGTTGGGTGCGCAGATTGTGTTGGCTAGAATCCTTGGGCCCGAGAACTACGGGTTATTCGCCATCGGCACGATAGTGCTGACGTTCAGCAGTTTTTTTTCCAATTTCGGCTTTGCTTGGGGCTTAATTCAAATCCAGGACTTGGTCGAAGCGGATATTCGTTTCGTATTCACCTGGCAGCTTATTACTGGGGCTTTGGTCGCTATCGGACTTTATTTATTGGCTCCCGTTGTCGCCGGTTATTTTAATGAACCTCGCGTTATCCCTATCGTGCGTTGGTTAAGCTTGGCGTGCGTATTCAGCGCCATTACCGCGCCTGCCGGTAATTTACTCAGGCGGAATCTTGATTTTCGCTGGATTAATATTATTCAAATTATCAGTTACAGCATTGGCTATCTTGGCGTCGGCATCCCGTTTGCGTATCAGGGCGGCGGTGTTTGGGCGCTGGTTGCCGCCTGGATTACCCAATCTTTTACGATGATGGTGATGACCTTTATCCGCTATCCGCACAGCATAAAACCTTTATTCTGGTATAGCGGGGCTAAGGCCATGTCAGGGGTGGGTGTAACGGTGTTCGTCACCAATCTTTGCAATTGGCTGCTCATCAATATAGATCGTATTTTATTAGGACGTTTTCTCGATTCTCACGCCGTAGGCCTATATACAGTGAGCTATAACCTCGCTAATACACCCAACAATCTGCTTATCGGGGCCTTCCAACCGGCATTTCTTACTGCCGGCGCCCGCCTGCAATCGGAGCCGGAGCGTTTGCGCCGCGCTTACCTGCCGGTCATTGCGACGGTGTGGATACTAATTGCCCCGCTCTTTGTGCTTTTTGCGATGATTGCCGAGCATTTAGTCGGTTTTTTATACGGCGCGGCCTGGAAATCGTCGGCGACGGTATTGGCTATTTTGGCGCTAAGCATGCCCGCCTACATCACCTGGGCCATGTCCACGCCGATTTTGTGGAACACCGGCCGGAAACATTATGAGAGCTTATTGCAATTACCGATTCTGGCCATTGCAGGATATGCCTTCTATAGCTTCGCTAACAAAGGCATTGTGATCGTTGCCTTGATCGCCGGCGGCGTTCTTTTCCTTCGGGCTGCGGCGATTACTACCGCGGCGTGCCGTCGCTTAAGCATTTCCGTACTGGACTTATTGCCGCTTGCCGGGCGCGGGATTGTCATGATGAGCATCGCCGCAGCCGGGACCTTTAGCGGCATTAAACTCGGCGTTGCCGCAAGCGTTTATGCCGACACTCAACTTAGCCTTATTATTTATGCGCTTACCGGCATTAACATCAATTTTATGGCAATCGCCGCCCATTTATTGCCGTTGCTTGGCGGGGTTTTTATAGGGGGCATTATTTTATTAGCGATCGTATTCATTTTTCCCCGCTTGCTGGGTCGTGAGGTAGTTGGGATGTTAGGCCGATTTAGCGGCCGACTGTCTCGCGCAGCAGGCGATCACGCCGAACCCGAATCAAGCAAATTAGTGGCGTTGGCGGAAAATGACTGAGTTTTTGCTAGCTCCGCTAGGGTTCTTGGCGGCATTTTCGGCGGCCATCGGCGCAATATTTTGCTTGATGAAGCTGTCGCAGATGCTTCGTAACGAGGAAAGCGCTTACTTGCCGTATATTTTTTATAGCTCGACCCTGGTTTCTATACTCACCCACATCGCCACCGGACGAAACCTGTTTGCGCAAAGCATGCTAGGGGCCACCGAGCTTAGCGATAACAGTTTGAGCTTTCCTCCCTATTATTTATGGATCAGCCGCGCCAATACGACATTTATTCTTTTTGTCGCCTGCCAATGGCTCGTCAGCCGCTTAATGCGTTACGGGACCAAACCCGACACGCCGACGCTGCTGATCGGCGCATTCTTGTTTTTATATTTTACCAACGTGCTCACCCCGGCATTATTCAGCGCTCATCCGTCATTCGATCACAAATATGTGTACTTAAGCTTATTGGGGGTTGCCTCGCTGTTCGCCCAAGACAACGAAGACGCCGCCATCCGTGCCGCGCGTAATTCCCTGTATATTTTTCTGCTGGTCAGCGCCGCATGCATACCTTGGAACCCTGGTTTAGTGTTGAGCGACAATTATCTCGAAGGCGTTATTCCGGGATTAACCTACCGTTATGCGGGATTGGCCAATCACGCCAATTCTTTGGGTCCCATTATCGTGTTATTTCTGCTTTGCTTATACAGTAAGCCTTATGCCCGCCGTTGGATCAATTTCCTTGGCTGGATACTCGGCTATGCGAGCCTGGTGTTGGCCCAGTCAAAAACCAGTTGGATCGGTTTTATTATGTGCATGTGTTGCATGGGATATTTCAAATACGGCGCTTTTTTTAAACGGCGTCTTTTCGATGTAAATAATCCTGTTTTATCGGCTATGTTTATTGTCATGGCCATGATAACAGTCAGTGCGGTGTCGGCGGGGATTATGTTGAGCGATATAGAAGGCGAAATTAATGCGTTTTTTTCTACGCGCGCGGGTGCAGAGCTGACGACCATGACCGGACGAACTCCGATATGGGAAGTTGCGCTCAGTGAATGGCGCAATAGCCCGCTTTTCGGCTATGGATTAACCCTCTGGGATGCCGCCCATCAAACCAAAATCGGCATGCCTTGGGCATTCGATGCGCATAACCAGTTTATTCAAACGCTTGCCAGCGCCGGCCTGGTGGGGGCGACCGGATTAGCAATCTATGTGGCGACATTATTCTGGTTTACGCTGAAAACGGCTAAATCGAGCCAAGGCTTAACGCTTGCCATTTTCTTGATGATTTTCAGTCGATCCATCACCGAAGTGCCGTTACCGATCTTTGGTTTCGATTTCAATTCGCTCACCCATATCTTGCTGTTGATGATTATTGGCGCGCAATTCAAATATAGGCGTATCGAAAAAACTAACCGGGCGGTACTGGCGGCTTATCCCAAACCTGCTATCTACAGAGGTCAAATCTGATGTTTTGCTCAATCATTATCCCTTTGTACAACAAGGCAAACTTTATTGCCGATGCCATTCAATCGGTACTGAATCAAAGTTATCAGCATTTCGAAGTGATTGTGGTCGATGACGGTTCGATTGATGATAGCGCGTCGCGCGTTCGAGCCATTGACGATCCGCGGATTAAACTGATTCAACAACCCAACCGCGGCGTTTCGTGCGCGAGAAACCAGGGTATCGATCTCGCCAAAGGCGATTTGGTGTGTTTTTTGGATGCCGATGACTGGTATTTGCCTATGTACCTGGAAACAGTGGTTTCGATGGCAATGCGTTATCCTGAAATCATATTTTTTGCCTCGGGCTATAAAAACATTAACGCCATGAATATGGATAGAGACAGTATGTCCTGGGATCCGGGCGATACCGATACGGTCGAGGTCATTGACGACTTTTTCTATCGTTGGCGTCGATACGGCCCGTTCTTCGGAACCTGTTCAGTCGCCGTCCGCCATGCCGATCTTCGCCAATTCAAGCCTTATTTTCCGCCGGGGGAGCAATGGGCTGAGGATCATGATCTCTGGTTTAGGTTAGCCGAGAAGTCGAGCCTCGCGTATTGCCCGGCGCAACTGGTCGCTTATCGAAAGGAAGTGGATGGCAGTCTTTGCGCGATCAATGAGTCGCGTTCGTTATTGCCCGCCTATATTCGCCTTGAACAACGCGCACTTGATCGGCAACTGCCGGACAGTCTGCGCTATTCCGCGCTGAGATTAGTGGCCGAGGTGAAAATCACGGTGGTGCGGAGATTATTAATGAACGGCCAACGTTACGATGCTTTGTTGCAACTCTTAAATGCGGGGCGGGGCATGGTCTCAAGACGATGGTGGGTCAGCTTGATGATGTGCCTGGCGGGACCTTCGGCATGGGTAAATCGCTGGGAAAATTGGCGGCTGCAACGAACCCGCGATTGGTGACAGGCGCTATTTGTAAACCATTTTGGATAGTGCGTCCGGGCCTGGGCTGAGACGCTTGTTAACCCCTAACGGCAATCGGAGTAATCGAGTATGCGTATTACCTTAATAGCAATGCATTTTGCCGAGTACGCTTGCCGCCTTGCGGAAGCGCTGGCTCAAGAACACGAAGTTCAGCTGTTGCTGGGTGAGGCGAATGTAGCGTCCGAACTTGAAGATGAGTTCGAACGCTACCGTACCATTCCGCGGTTGACCCTGGTAACGCTGCCCCATAGCAGATCGCCGCTACGTTGGCTGCGCAATGCCGTCCGTTTGGCCGGCGAAGTGCAACGCTTCAAGCCGGACATCGTTCATCAACAAGAGCATACGCGGGACTATGAAGTTGCCGCATTGCTTTATCTGAGCCTATTGTTCCCTTTCGTCCTGACCGTACATGATCCGCAGCCGCATTCGGGCGAGGATGCGCAGCAGCACAACTTTAGTCGGCACAGTCTCTACAAATGGCTGTTGCGTAAGCGCTGCGACGCTGCCATCACCCACGGAAACCTATTGTGCGAACAGGTGGTTTCGGTAGCGCCCTGGCTTGCCGGGCGCGTGACCAACATTCCGCATGGGCCGTTGGGTCCGGCGACAATACCGCAACAGCCCCCGGATTCCGGAGCGCTGCTTTTTTTCGGCCGCATCAATGCTTACAAGGGACTGCGTTATTTCGTCGATGCGATTTTGCAACTGCGGGCGAAAGGGCTTTGCGTTAACGGCATAATCGCCGGGCGCGGAGGCGATCTCGCGGCCAATCGAGCCGTTATCGAGGCGCATGATTGTTTCGAATTGCATGACGAATTTGTATCGCGGGCAAAAGTGCAGCGGTTATTTACCCGTGCCCAACTGGTGGTCATGCCCTACATTGACGCCACCCAGAGCGGCGTGGCCGCGATGGCTATCGGCTTTGGTCGGCCGGTGGTGGCGACACGGGTTGGCGCTCTTCCGGAAATGGTATTGGAGGGTTATACCGGCTTACTGGTGCCGCCCCGCGATTCGGCCGCGTTGGCCGACGCGATCGAGTCTTTACTCGTAGACCCCGGCCGATACGCCCTGTTGGCCGACAACGTCCGGGCGACAGGAACGCAGGGGGATTTCAGTTGGCAAAGCATTGCCGGCGCCACCGCAGCCGTCTACTCCGAAGCGATAGCGCGCTGCTAAGGATGTCGGCTCGGCAATAGGATTCCCATTGTCTGCGCTGATCGTTATACACAATCATCTGCGAGCTGTCCCGATCCGACAGTCCCTTACTTGGCGGTAGGCGGAAAACAGGCCGATATACAGACCTTCCAGGTTTTTAAAACCTGGAAGGTCTAACGCACTCGTTCCCACGCGCCCTCAAGCCGGCTACCGAGCGGGACGGGGGTTGCACCCCCGTCCCTACCGTTTTCGATTACTGCTATATCTTCATCCGTCAAACGTTTCGAACGGGGTTGCAAACCCCGTCCAGCCACATTCTTAACATGAATGGCATGTGTGGGAGCGGCTTTAGCCGCTCCCACACATGCCGGAAAACTCTTGCCCAACTACTTACCAGAATATCTGCCGATTTTCGGTAACGCCTGAGTATTTATACCAATACCCAATAGATAGAAAGCGGTTAATAATAACTACCAACAACGTAGCAGGATATGCGCCCACTCTTTGGTTTTGAGCGCAAAGATTCGTTCCGCTACAGACTCCGTGTCATGGCGTTAATAAAACGTTATCGCTTGGTTTATCGGAGTCTTTACGCCAAGCATGACTATTTAACCCCGGCGCTTGAATCTGTCGCCAGTGTAACTTCTATCTATATCCCAGGGGCTAGGGAAAAGTCGCAAAGCTCGGGGCGCGGTATTGATAGTTAAGCTATCCATTTAGGAATGTGTACGAAATAACGTGGGCAAGATGCTAATAACCGGAGTGCAGGCTTCGCCCGCAAGCGAAGCTTGGCAATCCCGCTGAAAATTTATCGGCGCGAGTTGTTCATGTTATTTCATATGCACGCCTTAATAACAAAAAGCAGACATATTGAGGACGTTTCATTATGCAAAACATTCAACAAGATAATGAAAGCAGCTTTCCGTTAAAGGGTCATTGCTCCGGAGTTATGATCGGAATGGTCTCCGTGCTGATGCTGTTGGTTTTAATTAGCGGCGGCCGGACAGTCCATGCCGCAACGGCGGCTCGGCCGACGCTGGAACTCAATCTGGCCGGGCCGCAGACCGGACACGCGGGGCAAGCGCTCGCCGGAATTAGAGTAAATCTTATCAACCCCGGCGTTGCAGCGGAAAATGCGCGGCTGCGTCTTATTATCCATGACGGAGCCGATCGCGACCTGAAGTCTGGGGATATTAAGATCGAGGTGAGGGAGGGCAAATCATGGCGCTCCGTTCCCCTTGAACCGCTGGATGGCGGCGCTATGGCCGCTATCGGCTCCGAGGGATCGGGGCACGAAGAGCGTCACCAACCCGGAGGTTTCACAATCCCGGCTAATTGGAACAAGTTATGGCAACTACGGCTTACCTTTCAATTGCCCGGCGTTTATAAATTGGTCGTCGCGGTCTCGCCCGACAACGGCCAGACCCACCTGGCTCCACCGGCCACGATAATCTTGGAAGCGCTGTGATGAAGGCCGTGAAGATAGTATTGCCGGTAATGGAACTATTCAGGCAAGCGGGAAATCGTCGGTTGCCGCGGCTTAGCGGAATGCTGTTGATCGGCGTTCTGTCGACGATAATGGCGATGCCGTCAGTCGAAGCCGCGGCAAGGACCATCGTGTCGTTGACATTCGACGATGGCTTAAGGGAGTCGGCCGCGATTCAACCGCTGCTTAACAGCGGCCTGAAAGCCACGTTCTATGTCAACTCCAATCGGATACGTCTTTCCGGGCCCATAGACAATAATGACTATCTGACTAAAGGCGAACTCGATACGCTGTTTAACAACGGCCATGAAATCGGCGGACACACCATTGACCATGCCGACCTTGCCACGCTTAGCGATGCCGCCCAACTGCAAGTTATCTGCGACGATCTGGTAACACTCCGCGGCTGGTACGGCGACAGCGTTTATTCTTTCGCATATCCGTACTCATCCACCGGGCCGACCACCCAAGGCATTGTTGCCGGGGGCTGTTCCGGTACTTACGGGCCTTTGAATAAGCCGATCGGGCGATACGACAGCGCGCGATCGGTCGGCGGCGCAGGATGCCAGGCCTGCCCCTTGACAGAGTTGCTACCGCCTACCAACCCTTATTACATCGCAACCGTAGGTTCGGTGGTGTCTACGACTACGCTTGCGGAAATGCAAAACTATGTGACCCAGGCGGAAGCCAATGCCGGAGGATGGGTGATATTCAATTTTCATTCTGTGTGTAATGGCTGCGATACCTATGCGGTGACGCAGGGAACCTTGAGTAATTTCTTGACCTGGCTAAGCGCTCGCGAACCGCAAGGCACCTACGTAAGAACCGTTCATCAGGTCATGTCGGGGGATTACCCGCCGTCTCCGCCGCCGCCATCATTGGGACCCAATCTGTTGATCAATCCCTCGCTTGAGGCGCTCGGCATTAATAATCAACCCGACTGCTGGGTGCGTGATAGCTGGGGAACTAACACCGCGACATGGACGCGCAGCAGCGATGCTTTTAGCGGAAGTTTTGCGCAAACAGTGCAGATGACCGCCTACACCAACGGCGACCGTAAGCTGGTGCCGACGCTTGATGCAGGCCAGACGGCCGGCGGCTGCGCGCCTCCGGTGGAAGCGGGCGCGACTTATCAAATCAGCGCCCATTACAAGTCCACGACCGGTTCGACCGTTGTGCTGTTCTACCTCGATGCTAACGGCGCGTGGCAGTATTGGCGAGACGGGCCGGTATTGCCGGCATCCGCCGATTGGGCCCAGATGACTCATAATTCAGGGACGTTGCCGACCGGCGCCCGAGCCATGAGCTTTGGTATCGCCCTGGCCGGTATCGGCACGCTGACAACAGATGAATACTCAATGGCGAGGATTCTGGATACGCCGCCTCCCGTGAATACGGTGCCCGCATTTACAGGCGGCGTCACTACCTTGACAGTGGCTGCGAACAGTCCGGCGCAGGATTTGAAAGCCAATCTGCATGTCAGTGATATTGACATAGGCCAAACCGAAACCTGGAGCGCAAGCACTGCTCCCGCCCACGGCACACTGGTAATCAGCGCTGCGACGGCCAACTCCGGCAGTATCAATATAACGCCCGGCGGCACGCTGACCTATCAACCGCTGGCCGGTTATACCGGTCCCGACAGTTTTTCGGTGCGGGTCAACGACGGCAGCGCCAGCGCGATTCGCACTTTTGCGGTGACGGTGACCGCGCCGCCTGCGAATACCGCGCCCGCCTTCACCGGCGGCACTACGACCCTGACAATGGCCGCGAACAGTCCGGCGCAGGATTTGAAAGCCAACCTGCATGTCAGCGATATTGACATCGGTCAAACCGAAACCTGGAGCGCAAGCGCGGCTCCCGCCCACGGTACGCTGATAATCAGCGCTGCGACGGCCAACTCCGGCAGTATCAATATAACGCCTGGCGGCACGTTGACCTACCAACCGCTGGCCGGTTATATCGGTTCCGACAGCTTTACGGTGCAGGTCAGCGACGGCAGCGCCAGCGCGATCCGCACTTTCGCGGTGACGGTGACCGCGCCGCCTGCGAATACCGCGCCCGCCTTCACCGGCGGCACTACGACCCTGACGATGGCCGCGAACAGTCCGGCGCAGGATTTGAAAGCCAACCTGCATGTCAGCGATATTGACATCGGCCAAACCGAAACCTGGAGCGCAAGCACTGCTCCCGCCCACGGCACGCTGATAATCAGCGCTGCGACGGCCAACTCCGGCAGTATCAATATAACGCCTGGCGGCACGTTAACCTACCAACCGCTGGCCGGTTATATCGGTTCCGACAGCTTTACGGTACAGGTCAGCGATGGCAGCGCCAGCGCGATTCGCACTTTCGCGGTGACGGTAAATACGGCCTCCAACTTGATCACCAATGCCTCGCTTGAGTTGGATCAGGACGCTAATAGTCAACCCGATTGCTGGCAACGGGGCGGCTGGGGAACTAACACGGTGACATGGACGCGCACCAGCGATGCTTTTAGCGGAAGTTTTGCCCAAGCGCTTCAGATTAGCGCCTATACCAATGGCGATCGCAAGCTATTGCCGACGCTCGATGCCGGGCAGATAGCAGGCGGCTGCGCGCCTTCGGTGGAAGCTAATGCGCTCTATCGGCTTAGCGCCTATTACAAGTCCACCGTTACCGCGACCGTACTGCTGTTTTACCTCGATGCTAACGGCGTGTGGCAGTACTGGCGGGACGGGCCGATATTACCGGCATCCAATGTTTGGGTTCAGATGGTTCATGACACAGGAGCATTGCCGGTCGGAGCTAGAGCCGTGAGTTTCGGCATCGGCCTGAACAGGGTTGGCACGCTCACCACGGATGAATACTCAATGGTGAGGATTAATTGAATAGGCGATGGCGAGGCTTTTCCCCCTTTATGAAATACGGCAAGCGAACGAAGTTATTTTTTTCAACAATTTGTTAAAGAGGCGATTGCCCGTTTCTGTGTTCGAAAATGCAGGGTTGCAGGGCAAGGCCAACAAATACGGAGGTTCATCTCTATGAGTATAAGCAAAGAAAAAACGCGGGTTCTTTATATCATTAGCGGCGAGCTTTTCGCCGGTGCCGAGCGAGTGCAGGATTTGCTGGCCTTGCGATTGCCTCATTACGGCTACGAGGTGGGATTTGTCTGCTTGAAGCAAGGTAAGTTCCCGGCGTGCCGGGCTTCCGCTGTGCCCTTGTTCGAGCTGCCGATGCGGTCGAAATTCGATCTGACGCCTGCCTGGGAGATTGCGCGCATCGTCAAGCGCGACGGCTACGCTTTATTGCATAGCCACAGCCCGCGCGCCGCCATGGTGGGACGGCTGGCAGCCTGGTTGGCCGGCGTTCCTATGGTGCATCACATCCACAGCCCTACGGCGCGAGATACCGAAAGTAGCTGGCGCAATCGAATAAATACGGTTATGGAACGCGTGAGTCTGGTTGGCGTCGCTAAGCTGATAGCGGTTTCGCAAAGCCTTAACAGGTATCTAAGATCGCAAGGTTGGTCGGCGCAAAAGATAGTCACGGTAGCCAACGGCGTACCCACATCCGGCCCTTTGCCGGATCGGCCGGAACCGGGTCCTGAGTGGGTGATCGGTTGCGTGGCATTGTTTCGGCCGCGCAAGGGCCTGGAGGTGTTGATCGAGACCTTGGCCAAGTTGCAGCAAGCGGGACGGTCCGTGCGCCTGCGTGCGGTCGGCGCTTTTGAAACGGCTGCTTATGAGACCGCTATCAAGGCTTTAGCCCTGCGTTTGGGGGTACAGGATGCCATCGACTGGGTCGGTTTTACCCAGGATGTAAACGCGGAGTTCGCCAAAATGGATGTGTTTGCCTTGCCCAGTCTGTTTGGCGAAGGCATGCCGATGGTGATTCTGGAAGCCATGGCCGCCGGCGTTCCGGTGGTGGCGTCTGATGTGGAAGGTATTGCAGAAGTGCTTGACCACGGACGCTCCGGTTTGGTGGTGCCTGCCGGCGACGCGGACAGCCTGACCGCTGCGCTGGCCGAGCTGATGGGCGGCAAGTACGATTGGAAAATCATGCGCAAGGATGCCTACCGGATTCAAACGGAACGTTTCTCGGATCGGTGCATGGCCGAGGGCGTGGCTCGCGTGTACAACGGGACCATCGGTATGAATACGGCGCAAGATCGTAGCCGCGCCTATTCCGTCATTTCCCAGTTAGATCAGTCAGGAAGGATGTAAATTATGAAAAAAATATTAGCTGTCGCCTCTGCAGGCGGGCACTGGACTGAGATGCTGCTGCTGAAAGAAGCATTTGCAGACCATGATGTTGCGTTTGTCTGCACGATGGAAATGTACCGGTCGGAAGTCGCTCCACGCCGATTCTACGCCATTCCCGGCGTGAGCCGCTTGCGTAAGCGCTCGATTGCGGTTTCGATTGCAAAACTACTGATTATTCTTGTTAAGGAGAAGCCGGATATTGTCATTACAACCGGTTCGGCGCCCGGCTTGCTGGCGATTTTTTTCGGCAAAATGCTGGGTGCGCGAACACTGTGGATCGACAGCATCGCCAGCGTAGAACATTTGTCTTTTTCCGGGCGAATGGCTAAGAAATGCGCCGATCTGTGGCTAACGCAATGGCCCCATTTGGCTGATGCCGTCAATGGGCCCAATTATCGGGGGAGTGTGCTATGAAAGTGTTTATGACAGTGGGTTCGATGTTGCCATTCGACCGCTTGGTGCGGGCAATGGATAGCTGGGCGAAGGCGCATCCCGAAGCTCAGGTTTTTGCCCAAATCGGCGAGACCAGGTTGCGGCCCATGAATATGGATTACGCCCCGATGATTAGTCCGGCCGAATATCGGCGTCACTTCATCGACTCCGATGTCGTGGTTTCGCATGTGGGAATGGGTACTGTGATTAGCGCATCCGAGTTTTGCAAGCCGCTGGTGATGCTGCCGCGTCGGGCGGAGTTGAAGGAGCATACCAACAACCATCAGTTTGAAACGGCCAAATGGCTGGAAGGGCGCTCAGGGCTTGATATTGTCTATTCAGAGCGCGAATTGGCCGGAGCCATCGCTAACAGTCTCGGAGCGGACCTGGGTTCGACTATCGATACCGGAACCAGGGGCAAGCTGATCGATACCCTGCGCCAGTTTATCTTGAATTGAATTTTTTAAATGTATGAGGGATTGTTATGAAGCTGCGTGTCGCTTTAATTGGACTTGGCAAAATGGGACTTTCCCACTACGCCATCATTAATTCTCACCCGGATGTTACGCTTGCGGCGATTTGCGACACCTCGGGTTATGTATTGGACGTGCTGAACAAATATGTCGGCATTAAGTGCTATACCGACTACCAAAAAATGCTCAACGAAGAAAGGCCGGATGCGGTATTTATTGCGACGCCTTCGCGCTTTCATGGCGAGATGGTGAAGGCGGCGCTGGACCGGGACTGTCATATTTTTTGCGAAAAGCCGTTTTGCCTCGATGTGGCGGAGGGTCAGCGCCTGGCGGCACTGGCCGAGAGCAAAGGGCTGGTCAATCAGGTCGGCTACCACTACCGCTTCGTGGGCGCGTTTCAAGAGATGAAACGCTTGGTGGACGCCGATGTTCTCGGCCGTATCCATCATCTACAGGTTGAGGCTTACGGTCCTGTGGTGCTTAAGCCGAAGGGCTCCACTTGGCGTACGTCCAAGCAGGAAGGCGGCGGCTGTCTGTACGATTACGCTTGTCACGGCATCGATCTGGTCAATTATATCGTCGGGCCGCCCGATGCAGTGGGGGGGACGGTGTTGAATAAAGTGTTCTCGCGTGATGTCGAAGACGAGGTGTACTCGACGTTCTTTTACGCGGACGGCAAGACCGGGCAGATTGCGTCAAACTGGAGCGACGAGAGTTACCGGAAGATGTCTACCACGCTGACGATTTGGGGAACAAACGGCAAGATTGCCGCAGACCGGCAGGCGCTACAAGTGTATCTGCGCGACGGCCCGAACCAAGAGCTAAAGCTTAATAAGGGCTGGAACACCCGCTACACCACGGAGTTGACCGAAGAGGTTTGGTATTATTTGCGCGGCGAGGAGTATTCCTCGCAAATCGATCACTTTGTGCAGTGCGTTAAGGCAGGTCGCTGCGATACCCGAAGCACTTTTCGCACGGCCGCGGCGACCGATCGGGTGGCGGCGATGCTGATCAAGGATGCGGACAGCAGTCATGTCGATGCGGGGGACTTGACTAGAGCTTTGCCTCTACCTGAGAAGAAAAGCGCCGGGCGGGGCATTTATCAAAAACTGACTGAATTGAATGACGGCCGGTCGTTTTTTAAATCAGGCCATAGATAAAGGAGTTGAATGTGGAAAGAATATTATTTGGCGATAATCAGTTCTTCGGCGTGAATCATATGTCGGAGGAAAAAGCCCGCGCCCAGGCCATCAAGTTTCAGGACATCAACGCCGTTATCGATGTTTTGGATGCCGCCTACGACGAGGGTATCAAGGTGTTCATGTGTACGACGCATGAACGCATCGGCGAAGTCTGCGAGCATATGCGCGCCAATCCGCAGCGTTATCAGGATTATCAGTTCTATCCCTGCATGCCTTATGCGCACAAGTACGCCAATGCCGTAACGGAACTGGGTATTTTAGAGGCGCTTAAGGGTTTTCTTCCCGAGCAAGGGGCATTCAATGCCATGGTCAAGGGCGGGATGGCGTTGGCGAATAAAGATGTCGAAGCTATCGGCCAGTTGCTTATTGATGCGGAGATGAAGATGTTTCAAGATTTGCAGACGCCGGTCATCTTCCTGCAAAACGTGGTGACAGATCTGTTGCTTGGGCTGGGATTCAAAGAAGCGTTGCGCATCTTTGCCGACCATGTGAAAAACAAGTACAACGCAGAACCCGGATTCATCACCATGAATATGCCCAAATTGCTGGATGTGTTGGAAGAGCTGGGTATCGACAATCCTATCGTGTGTTCGAATATCAATAAAATAGGCTTTAGGATGTGCGGGGGAGTCGAGGCTTACGAAAGCGCTATAGCAACGCGGAAGTTTCGCCCGGTTGCGATGTCGGTTTTTGCCTCCGGCGCCATTGCTCCAAAGGAGGCTTTGGAGTATGTCTGCACGCAGAAAAAAATTGAGTCCATCGTGTTCGGTGCGTCCAGTCGCGGGAATATTCGGCAGACGAAGCAATTAATCGAACAATTGCTGCCTGCCGAATGAAGGCCATTTAAAAAATGCGGCGGTTGAGTAGAGGCAAGGAATACTGCGGTTGCCTACCTTGGCCGCCTCTATCCTTATTGCACTTGGAGGTTAAAACGGTTTTTTTCTTACCATCTTGTTTTGAAGCTGGCGACAGGCGACGTGTAAGTAGCGCCGTTCTTGTCTTTAGCAACGATTTTATAGTAGTAGGTGTAACCATCCCATAAATAGTTAAGCTTCATTGAATGACTGGTAGTCAGCGCGTCATAACTCCACGATGAGTCGAGGCTGGTGCTTCTACCGTAATAAACAACAGCGTTGGACGGGAGATTGGTCGTCCAGTTAATAACGGCATCGTGCAAGTTTATGTTACTTACATAGTAGGAGCTTATGCTCAGATTGGACGATGCCGCCGGTGTCTGAACGGTAACCGTGTTGCTTGCTGCTGATAAATTACCGGCAGCATCGTAGGCTTTGGTCGTGTAGTTGTAACTCGTTCCACCTGCCACGGAGCTATCGGTAAAGCCGGCTACAGCACTGCTGCCGACTTCTGCGCCGTTTCTGTAGATTTTGTAACCGCTAACACCCACATTGTCGGTTGAAGCTTTCCATGTAAGATTGACTTTTGACGCATCGGGAGCGCTTGCCGCAAGGCTAGCGGGAGCCGATGGCGCAGTCGTGTCAGCGCTGGGCGATGGCGTACTTTGAGGAGGGGTTGATGATGAACCGTACTCAAAGGCGCCGATGTCGACTTGTCCACCCTGCGGTCTTGCGTTTAAATCGAAGTCTGTCGTTGGCGCACTGGTTGTGGTTCCGGTGTTGATCGCGGGAGACGACGATTGCAGATGGAAATTGCTGTTAACGGCATCCGTGAAGAGGGGATTGCCGGTGACAGCGCTTGTTCCGGCTGCTGAACCGCCTTCGAACATATTGTTGCTGATCGTGGTGCCGGACGACGCCTGGATATTAAACGATTTAGCCTGGCTTATTACGTTATTCCGGACCAGAACGCCACTGTTCTGCGAACCTTGAATACCGATACCGCCGCCGCTTCTGAAGCCGCATTTATAAGCGGTATTGTTGTATATCGAAATGTTGGTGAATTTAGGTTCGCTATAGCCGGACTCAGTCCAGTTGGCTAGAAAAATACCCGATCCGGCCAAGTTATAGAGGATGTTGTTGTATATCTTGACGTTGCTGATATTACCGCTACGTTCCCCGCCGAGCCTGATACCGTCTTCGCCCGCACCGGAAGCGGCCGACTTCGAATTGAAAACGGTGTTTCTATAAATCTCGATAGTGTCGGCGGGGGTGTCCCAGCCGTCCACGTAAATGCCTATTCTGGCCATATTGTAGACGGTATTGCCGAATATCTTGCCGTTGGTCGCACCGACTTTGGCATCGATCCCTTCCATGTTGCCTTCGTGAATGCGGTTGTTGCTGACAGCGAAGTTACTGCTAGAAACCATAGAGATACTTTCCTGCGATAAGCCGGTATTGGCATTGACGACCTCATTGCCGTCAACCGTTACGGTATCGCTGCTTATCGCATAGACGCCCGAGTAAGCGGTGTTGTTGGTGTAGTTATTGAGAACCCGCACATTAGTCGAGTTGTTCATATACACGCCAAACCCTGGCGAATTAATGAAACGCAGGCCGGAAACTTGTATGTAGTTGCGGTTAGAGAGAGAAAATACGCCGCTCCAATTGCCATTGTTGAGTCCCCCTGAGCCGTCAACGGTTACCGTTTCGCCGGGATATGCGGCGTAGGCGATGAAACCCGCTGAGGAGCTCCCTGAGTTCTTGGGAAGAATCTGTTCTCTGTAAGTGCCGCCCCGGATGCTGACGGTATCCCCGGCAACGAGCGTATTCGCCGCTTTGGTTATGGTTTTCCAAGGCGATGCCACGGTGCCCGGATTGGTGTCGCTACCATTGGTAGCGACATAGTAGTTGGCCGCATTGGCAACAGGTACGAAGAACAGCGAGCAAAACAGGATAGCGGGCAAATTTTTAACATTGCCAAGTACTGCCGGGATTGAATTTGCTCGGAGTTTTCGATCCACGCCGAAGATCGGATCTGAACTGCTGGATAAGGCCGAATCAGGGGTTACTGATTGAGTCGATTTATTCACGAAATTACCTCTATTACATAAAGCTATTAATGTACGAGACACTCGATGTCTCTTTGTTATATTGCATTGAATTATATTGGTAATTATGTAGTAAGTGAGTTTTATTCCATTTCTCAAATAAGAAATAATTTCTATATAAGACGGGTAAAGTTTAGCCGTGAAATATTAAAAGTTACTTAAATCTAGGTATTTTTACGTAGGTTGTTTCACATAATTGAAAATCTCCCAAACAAAGGCGTTGAGGCTGCGACTTTCAGATGCTTGACCAAGCAAGTCTTTAACCTGAAATCGCAGTTGGTCCACGAAAAATATGAAATAAGTCGGTAGGTTCGCCCTCATTCCCACGCGGCGAGTGGGAATGAGGGGACGATCTCGAAAGCGACAGGCACATTGATGCCGTTGGCGTGAACAGGCCATTGAGGATGTTGACGCCGTTGACGGTGCGATTTTGGCAGTGGTCGAAATGCCAAGCGATAATCTCCCGTCCAGCCACATGACGGGCGCAACTCAGTTTAATCGGCCATTAACAGTAACATCAGTTGATACAAATACGTAGCGGTTTGGTGACTGGTAGCGAGGGCTATACGGGGCGGATGGCGTTGCTATGGTGACGATTGGAAGGCGCGAACATGGCATGGAAGGAACCTCACAATATTGCACTATTATCGTAATCCTGTTTGGCAATACGACCCGGATTGCCGAGCACCAGACAGTGCTTAGGGATGTCCTGAGTAACCACCGCGCCAGCGCCGATGGTGGCGCCATCTCCCACGCTGACATCGGCGCGAATTTGCGCATGGGCGCCAATATATACCCCTTCGCCAATTATCGGCCCGCTATCGTTAGTATCGGCCGCTCCCAGCTTGACCTGTTGATAAATGGTGCAGCGGGGTCCGATACGGCAATTCCTTACCTCAATCCCCCCGAAGTGATTAATATAGAAGCCGGGTGCAATATCGGCGCTTTGATCCAGGTCGATACCGTAGGCCTTGCGGACGCAAACCGATAATATCCGGTAAGCCGGGTAAAGGGAAATAGCAATGGCCCCGCCGTAGCGGCGTTTGTGCAGGCTACTCAACCAGCGTCCAAAGCGGTATATTACCAACGCCTGGAGTCCATGATGCGCCCATAGCAAACGTAGGACATCAATTGAATGGAAGGCTTTGCTCCGATGAAGAGCGCGCTGGGTGTCGGCACGAATGTTTTTGAACACTTAGTCTCCCCATTTTGTTTTTGCATACGCTATGGCCTCCGGATCCGAGCGTTTTCGCAACTCGGAATTATCGAAGTTCCGTAATACCAACCGTGCGAGATTGCCCTGCATCACAACGCCTGCGGGGATGCTTTTGGTAAGCACGGTGCCCGGCAGTAGCGTGGCGCCATCGCCTATCTTGATGGCGCCATGTATCACGCAATCGGAACCAATCCATACATTACGCCCAATCTCCGGGCGCTCACTGTTGGCATAGCTCATGCCGACGGTCACTCGCGCGCCAATTACGGTCCCGGCGCCTGTTTTCCCGGCTCCGAAAATGATATGTCCCTGATCGGAAAAGCAAACGCCGCCTTCAATTTCGCAGCTACTGGCAATATCGCTTTTTGTGTTGATCTCAACCGCCAATCTCAGCAGCTTAAGGGGAATGACCATGAGATACCATTGCCAGGCGCGCCAGCCCCTCTCTTCATGCTTTAAATGCAACCAGTGAGCGATGCGGTGTGTCAGCATCAACCGCAAACAGGGGGAAATTGCCAACAACCATGAGCAGGAGATCAGGCTCATGGGACGCTCCGGCCAACGTCGCCGATGGGCAATCTCAATGTCCTTGACCAGCTTGCCACCTAATTCGCCAATGAGCGAGCGGCCGGCAACTCTTGCCCACGTTCGGAGAGGCATACGGACATCTCCGTAGTCCTCCTTGGCTAACAGGTTCACTTTGCGGCCTGTTTGCTAGGGAGCGTGTCGACAAAATTCAAAAAGGCGTCGGCAAGCAACTCTTGCCCGCGTTCGTTGAGATGGCCGCCATCGCTGGTAAGTTCGGGGCACAGCGCCTCAACCTCTTGCCCGTCTACCTGTACCTTGCAGCCTTTATCGAGGTTCGATTTAGCCTCGATCCGGGCAAGGTCGAACAAGCGGCCCTCGGCAAGATAGCGTTCACGAAGCAGGGTATTGAATTCCGCGCGTCTGGCATTATCGAGATAGCCGTTGGGCTGTTTGCCCATGAGTTGCTTGGCCCAGGCCTTTGGCCCGCTTTGTGCCGCCATCAACGGCGCGGTCACCGCGACGAAACGGGTGGCGGGATGCCTGAGAGCCAAGGCTTCCAGGCCGGCAATATAGTCGTTAGCCAGCTGCCGTGCATCGGTAGCGGCATTGAAGTCGATATAACACAGCTTCATCAGCGCTATGTCCGCCCCTTGGGCGGCTCCGGCGTCAACGGCTCCGGAAAAATCCTGGATTTTGGAGTGCGGGTCGCCGTTGGCGCCAATGACAAAATGGCTGATGCCGGGTTCGGCGGGCGCGGTCCGCTGTTCGTGAATGCCGATTTTTACGCCGTCCCGATCGGCCAAGCGGGTTAAGCCGTTGAGGAGGTTATAGCCCACCGATTGGTGACCGAAAATCACGTGTTTTTTTTCCAGCGCTTGCCATTTCGGCGCGTTAATGTGTGTTATCGGCATTGATGCTTCCTCATGTTTCGCTGTAGTAAACCCCGGCAGTACCAGTATCGCAACCGCAACCAGCCACCACCGTTCGCATGCTTTTCTTATCGTAATGCCGTGTGTCCGTTTAGTTGTATTCATACTCAAAAACCTATGGATGATTTACAGAGGTCTGTAAGATAGGGAGTTCAATTTTTTCAATCAATAAGTGCCATTACCTATCGAGCGGTTCCGCCCCTCGGCTCAATGCCTTGTAGGGCAACGCCAGCGGCTTTTAAATTCCCAATGATTATTTAGTCTTGCCTTAGCCTGGCAGCGGCGGTTTAGTATTCGGGCCGGTTACTGCCTCCATTGGAATTCCCGGCCAGTGCAGCGTCGCCGTGGTTTTGCGCTTGGCTTCGATGTCGCGGTAGATGAATGCCGCTTGATCAAGGCCGATGTCCAAAGCCTCGGCTAACTTGGCGCTCGGTTCGCCGCTATTGCAAGCCAATAAGGCAATATCCATTTTGTCGTAGGGCAGGGCAAAATAAAATTCGTCCTGTCCTTGCGCCATGCTGTAAGTATCGGTAGTGGGCTGCGAGTCGCATATGGCCTGGGGAAGCTTCAGGTAACGCGCCAGCGCGTAGACTTGGGTCTTGTACAAATGCGCGATGGGTTTTAAATCGGCCGAGCCGTCGCCGTTTTTGACAAAAAAGCCTTGGTCGTATTCCAGACGGTTGGGAGTGCCGACGACGGCGTAGTTCAAGCGGTCGGCATGAAAGTATTCGAGCGTTTTGCGCACCCGTTGCTTGAAGTTAGTGGCGGCGACGATTTGCAGGTAATTCTTCGAGTCCAGTCTTTCCTCGAATAATTGCCCTTCCGGGGACTGCACCACCAATTTGAAATAATTGAAATGGCCTTGCTGCCCTCCTGCGATGACGATTTTGTTTTTCCAGTCGTCGGCGTAGTCCGGAAAAACCGCACGAATGGCCTCGTCGCGCCAGCGGTAGCAGCCCAGGGCGTCTAATACCGGGGCTATATCGAATTGCTGGTAGGCGATGCCGAGTTGTTCGGCGAGCATGCGGCCGCGAATAGAGCTTTCGGAAGCGGAATCGCGCTCGGGCAATAATAGGCCGAAGACGCGCTCGCTGCCGACCGCCTGCACCGCCAAGGCCGCGCAAACCGCGCTGTCCACGCCGCCGGAAATTGCGACGACGAGGCCGCGGCGATGCAGATGGCTGCGTAACAACTCACGCATACGTTCGGCAATTTTGGCGGTTTCGGCCGCTTCGTCGAGCTTGAGCGCAGCGCCAAGATTCAGGGTAGCGCTAGGATTCAGTGCGGCAGTAAGATTTATAGTCATAAATAACTCCTTAATAGTGGATTAGTTCAGTTCGGCAAGCAACGCGGCGCACTGTTCCATAATCAGCTTGCGGGACAGCTTGCCGTTGACAGTGCGCGGCAGTTCGGGCAATAGCAGGATGTGTTTGGGGACCATATAGTTTTCCAGGCGCTCGCTGCAAATGCGTTTGATTTGTTGCACGCTCAGTTCCTCGCCTTGGCGCGTCGCAACAAAAGCGCATACGGCCTCGCCCAGCAATGGGTCGGGAATGCCGATCACTACGGCGTCCTGTACCGCAGCAAGGCTGTAGATGGCATTTTCAACTTCGGCAGGGCTGACTTTTTCCCCGCGGCTTTTGATGATTTCATCGCTACGCGCCACGAAATAGAAGTCGCCCTCTGCGTCCTGGCGGAATAGGTCGCCGCTTTTTAAGATGAACTCGCCCGGTAACGGGCCGGGTATCAGCATTTCAGCCGTTTTTTCCGGCTGCTTCCAGTAACCCCGCATCACATGCGGGCCGCGCACGTACAGATTGCCGACCTCGCCCCGTGCCACCGGCTGTCCGTTTTCATTCAGCAACAGCAGTTCGGTGCCGGGTATGGCGCAGCCTACCGATTCCGGCTTTGTGTCGGCCAAGCCGGGATTCAGGTAGGCGCTACGGATGCACTCGGTCTGTCCGTACATCTTGTATAAGCTAGCCTGCGGGAACAGCCGCCTAATGCCGGGGATAAATTCGGCGGGCAGCGCGGCGGCGGCGTTGGTAACCCGTCGCACGCTGGGAAAGCGTAGCGCTTGTTTGGCATCCTGCGCGAGCATCAGGGCGAAGACGGTCGGTACGCTGGCGAAGCTGGTGACGGCTTCGTCATGCATGCGTTTAAATACTTGCGCCGGATAGGTAAACGAGCGTTCCAGCACCAGGGTTGCTCCGGCATGCACCGCAGAAAGCCACTGGAAAAGACCGTAGCCGAAATTGAGGGGTAATGCGGAAAACAGGCGGTCATCGGTTGAAAAGCCCAGATATTCATTAATACTGTCGAGCACAAATAATAACGACTGATGCGAGTGCATCACGCCTTTAGGTTCGCCGGTGGTGCCGGAGGTGTAAATCAGCGCCGCCAAATCCAGGGCGATAGCCCGTTGCGGCGGCGGGGTGGGCGGCATATGAATCAACGTATCGTTCAGGTTTTCAATGCCCGCAGGCAAGGCGTTGGATTCGACGCTGCATAATATCCGTAGCATCGGCAGTTGCTCCGCCACCGGTCCGAACACGCGTATGAAATGCGCTTCGCTAAGCAAGACGCGGGCGTCGGCATCGCGCAGGATAAAGGCCAGCTTGTCGGTCTTGGTTTGGGCATTAATGGTGACAAATACAGCGTCGGCCAGCAGCACCCCGTAAATTGCTAAGGCGCATTGCCAGGTGTTGTCCATGAAAATCGCCACGCGGTCGCCGCGGCCCACGCCGTGCGCGCGCAAGGCATGGGCGAGGCGGCAGGCGTAATGCAAGGCCTCGCTGTAGCTCATGCGTACATCGCCGGCAATTAAAGCGCAGTGATCGGGATAGCGCGAGGCCGTCGCTAGCAAGGTATCTTGCAACAGTCTGGACATAGCGTTCACCTTTAGGCGGCAATTGCTTGTTTGCGGTTGATAAAAGCGGCCAAATTGTCCACGGAATCGAGATTGGCTGGAATCATTTCATCGTCGTTGACTTTGATGCCAAAGGTTTCTTCGATGAAAAGGATGATTTCCAGAACGCCGGTGGAATCGATAATGCCGCTGTCAAGAAAGGAATCGCCGTCCTGTAAAGCCGATTCGTCTTCGGTGAACAGGAGGTTCCCCAATATGTAGTGTTGGATAGTTTTTTTCATCATTATGACCCTGGTTTAGTGTGAGGTTAAGGACGAGCAAGCGCCATCCGTTGCGCGGATAGTCCGGGAAAATTGTTCAATGAAAAAATAATGGCACAATTGCGTGGAAAGAACGCCGACCAGAGCCATGTTGTCCTTGTAAGCAATCGCATTGCCGCAACGCGCCTTTTTAAGCAGGAAGCCGACTTTTTTCGCGTCGAAATAACCGTAGTGTTTGAGTTTTTCTTCGCTCAGCATCTCGTCAACATAGGCCGGCGGATGCGCAGAGCAGAAGGCGGGGATGTCCGGGGCGCGATACGGTTGTTTGTGGCGCTCGATAATCTGCCGGGGCAGCTGGTTTTTCATGGCTTGCTTAAATAAATACTTCTCGTTGAGCGCCCGCATTTTCAGTCGCGGATCCAGGCGATTGGCGAACTCGATAACGCGATGATCGAGAAAGGGGAAACGTCCTTCTACGGAATTGGACATCAGCATGCGGTCTCCCTGGGAACATAACAGATAGTCGCCCATCAGCGTTTTAGCTTCCAGGTATTGCGCTTTGTTGAACGCATGCCACTGCCCGAAAGCGGGAGGCAACTGCCCGGTCAGCCGGTCGATAGCGTCTTCCCGCAACGCGGCGTTGAGGTCCTGCGAGAAAAAGACTTTGCACTGGGCGGTGGTAAACCATCGGGTAAGATGGCTGAATCCGGGCTGGCCGGGATTATCCAGGCCGATGCTGTAATACTTGCGCAAGTAGGCTTTAGCCTGAGTGCCGGAGGTTTCCAGATAAGGGTATAGCGTTTTGAGCAACAGCGGCCGCCATTCGGACTGCGGATGGCGGCCCCAGAATTGGCGAATCTTGGCTTCCTTGAACAGGTCGTAGCCGCCCAGCGCCTCGTCGGCGCCCTCGCCGGTGAGAACTACCTTGTATCCTGAGGCGCGTACCAGTCCGGACAGCTGCCTCATCGGCGCGGGGGCGGTGCGCAGAATGGCGGTCTCTGCGTGGAAAATGGTGGCGGGGAAATCTTCGGCAATGTCGTGGTTAAGGCTGATTATCCGGCTGTTTTCTACGCCGAGATGAGCAACCATTTGCTGCTGGAAAACCGATTCGTCAAGGGACTGCTCTTCGAAGCCTATGGAGAAGGTCTTGAGTTGCGTATTCGAGTGTTTGCAGATTAGCGCGACTAACGCAGAGGAATCGAGTCCGCCGGAGAGATAGGCGCCGACCGGCACATCAGCGCGGAGACGGATACGGGTTGCATCGGCCAGTAGCTGGTATAGTTGCTCGGCCAGTTCGGTGTCCGAGTCCCGGCGGTAGTCGTCCTGTTCGGGAAAATGCCAGTCCCAATAGCTTGACTCGTGCAATCGGCCGTTTTCCAGCGTCAGCATATGCCCCGGCGTTACTTGGAAGATGTTCTCGAACAGGGTATTGGGGCTGCGCGGCGCCCAGAAGGTGAATATCTGATCCAGCGCCGTCGGCGAGATGCTCGGCGCTGTCGATAATTGCGGCAATAACGCTTTGATTTCCGAAGCGAACAGCAGCCGATCGCCTTGGCGCGTATAAAACAGCGGCAAAATACCGACCCGATCGCGCACTAACAGCAAGCGTTGGCGGTTGCCGTCCCAAAGCGCGATGGCAAATTGGCCGTTCAGGTGTTGTACAAAAGCATCGCCGTATTGCTCATAGGCATGGACGATGACTTCGGTATCGCTGTGGCTATGGAAGCTGTGATCCGCTTTGAGCAAGGTCTCGCGTAACTCAAGGTAATTGAATATCTCGCCGTTGAAGGTGACCCATACGGTTTGATCCTCGTTATGCATGGGCTGAGCGCCTCCGGCAAGGTCGATGATGCTAAGGCGGGTATGGCCCAAGCCAATGCGTCGGCTGGGATCAACGTACACGCCACTGCCATCCGGACCGCGGTGACGGAGCGGCGGCAGCATGCTGCGCACATCCGTTTCGTTAATGTTGGCCTGCGTCGAGAGTGCTGCGATACCGGTAATGCCACACATACGTATTCCTTATTATTCCATTACGGTTAGGTCTTGCTTTTTGAGTTGCGAAGGGAACTGATCAAGCTTGGAATTCATTCTAAATAGAAAAAATAAGGAAGAATATTGGTACAAACACCTAAGAATGCGCTGAATAAGGCGCATGCCAGGATTTGCCGGATAGACTAACAGACCGAGCGCGGGTGCATTTTTATCAAGGCTCCGATTGGAAGCCTGATTGCGGTTTTATCATCCGGAAAATGGCTCGACCGAAGGCTGTTTTCGATTGCGCTTAGGGGGTGGATTTAAGACTAATCAATAGGCGCATCCTGGCATCGACGATTGGCTTGAACGAGATACCAAAGTTGTACGAATAGAGGTCATCTGTCACAATAACGCCCACTTAGTGACTAACAAAAGGACAGCTCCATGGCTGAAATAACTGAAGTACCTAGCCCTTTTTGCGGTATCGGCACGGACGACCTGACCATTCAGGTTGACGGTGTATCGCTTAAGGTGGCTGAAAACAGCTGTGCGGTTAATTCGCCCGCTTTTGAACAGGCGATTACCGATACCCGTCCAAGAGTCGATGGTAAGGATGTCAGTTTGGAGGTGGCCGTGGCCAAGGCGGCGGCGCTGTTAAGGAATACTAATCAACCGGTTATCGGCGGTTGCGCCACGGATGTCAACGGCATGCGGGCGTTGCTGGCCTTGGCTGATCGTAGCGGCGCGGTGGTCGATAATATGAATTTTACCGGCGCACGGAATAACTTTCTGGCCTTGCAGGATTCCGGCTGGATGAATACGACGCTGGCGGAAGTAAAAAACCGTTGCGATTTGTTGTTGGTGGTCGGGGTTGATTTGGAAGGTTTTTCGCCGCGCTTTTTTGAGCGTTATCTATGGAATAAAGAATCCATGTTTATGGACGATACCGCCAAGCGTGAGGTTATCTATTTAGGTAAAGCGCCTTCCGGTACGGCCTCGACTTCGCCTGACGGCCAAACAGCGCTGGTTTTTGAATGCGCAAACGAAGACTTGCCGGATGTTGTCGCGGTATTAAGGGCGCTGGTGAAAGGCAATCCGATTCGGGTCGATTCGGTCGGCGGCATTGCGGTCGCCGATTTACAGGCTATTGCCGATAAATTAAAAGCGGCAAGCTATAGCGTAGTGACCTGGGCGGCCGGGGCATTGGCTTATAGCCAAGCCGAATTGACGGTGCAGACCCTTTCTGAAATGGTTAAGGAGATTAATGACCGGAATACCCGTAGCTCCGGTTTGCCGTTAGGCGGTAAAGAAGGCGACCAAACGGCTAACCAGGTTTGCGGATGGACTACCGGTTATCCGGCGCGCACCCGTTTTTCCAGCGGCTTTCCGGAATACGATCCTTATTTGAATGACGCCAATTTCCTGCTAAGCAACGGCGAGGCCGACGCTTTGGTTTGGGTTCAGGCATTTAATGTTAAAGCCGTACCGCCGGTAACCGCTTTGCCGACTATTGTCGTAGGCCGTTCCGGCATGACCTTTGCGAAAGAACCGGACGTGTTTATTCCGGTCGGTACGCCGGGCATTGATCATGTCGGTCATGCTTATCGCATGGATAACGTGGTCGCTATTCGGCTGAAGAAGTTACGCGAATCCGGCCTGCCCAGTACGTCTGACGTGCTTAATGCCATTGAACAAGCTTTGTAGGTAAGTAATATGTTGATTAAATTAACAGGCGGGGCTGTTTATGATCCTGCCAGCGGGATTGATGGCGCGAAACAGGATATTTACATTCAGGACGGACGCATCGTCGACAAGCCGGTCGGCGATTTTAAGGTCGATAAGGAATACGATTTAAAAGGCAAGGTGGTGATGTCCGGCGCGATTGATATGCACACACATATCGGCGGCGGTAAAGGCAATATCGCCAGAACTTTGCTGCCGGAAGATCACCGCGCCGATCCTGTCGCGCGTACCGATATTACCCGTTCCGGCTGTGGTCATGCGATGCCCAGCACCTTTGTGACCGGTTACCGTTATGCGGAAATGGGTTATACCGCCGGTTTCGAACCTGCGGTATTACCGATTAACGCTCGCCAGGCGCATATGGAAATGGCCGATATTCCGATTCTGGATAAAGGCGGTTATGTGCTGTTGGGCAGTGATGATTATTTGCTGCGTATGTTGACGGCCAAAAAAGACCAGAAAGCGATTAACGATTATGTCGCTTTTACCATGCAAGCCGCTAAAGCCATCGGCGTTAAAGTCGTTAATCCGGGCGGTATTAATGCATTCAAGTTTAACCAGCGCAAACTGGATCTGGACGAGCAAAACAGCCATTACGGCGTGACGCCGAGAGAGATCTTAAAGTCACTGGCGACCGCTGTTAAGGAATTGGGTGTTACCCATCCTCTGCATGTGCATGGTTGTAACTTGGGCGTGCCCGGCAACATGAATACCACGCTGGATACCATTCAGGGCATAGGCGGCCTGCCGATGCATTTAACGCATATTCAGTTCCATAGTTACGGCACTGAAGGTGATTTCAAGTTTTCATCGGGTGCGGCGCAGATTGCCGAAGCCGTCAATAAAAACAAAAACATCACGATCGATGTCGGGCAGATTCTGTTCGGTCAAACCGTAACCGCGTCCGGCGACAACATGCGTCAACATGCCAATCATAAACATGCCAGCCCCAATAAATGGGTGACCATGGATATTGAATGCGATGCCGGTTGCGGCGTGGTGCCGTTCAAATACAAGGATAAGAACTTCGTCAATGCGCTGCAATGGGCGATCGGCCTGGAAACTTTCTTGCTGGTTGATGATCCTTGGCGTATTTTCCTGACTACGGATCATCCCAACGGCGCGCCGTTTACCAGTTATCCGCATTTGATACGCTTGCTGATGGATAGAAGTTTCCGTAACGATGTGTTGTCCACGATACATCCCGAAGCGCAAAAAATGACGACTTTGGCATCGATTGAGCGCGAGTACAGTTTGCAGGAAATTGCGATTATGACTCGCGCCGGTGCGGCTAGGTTGATCGGTTTGCAGGATCGCGGCGGCTTGAGCGCCGGTAACTGGGCGGATATTACCGTTTATACCGACAACGCCGACCGGCAGCTTATGTTTGAAAAGCCGGATTATGTGTTCAAAGACGGTGAGCTGGTGGTGGTTGACGGCAAGGTTGTTCATACCAAATGGGGTACGACCCATGTCGTTAAGCCCGACTTTGACGCATCGCTGGAAAAAGATTTGCAAAAATATTTTGACCGCTTTCTGACCATGAAGCTTGGTAATTTTAAAATCAGTGACGATGAAATAACAGAGGATGGGCGCGGCAGTTTGACGGTGCATCCGCTTAAAGGAGACGTGGCATGATCATCAATGGCGTAGCGATAGACGCAACCTTTGCAGAAGCATTTCCGATGAAAGCCACTCGCGCCATCATCACCGCACAAAACGAAAAATGGGCGATGATTTCAGCTCAAGCCATGACCGGTTTTGCAACGTCGGTGATTGCCTGTGGGTGTGAGGCTGGGATTGAACGGGTTCTTGATCCTTCCGAAACCCCGGACGGTCGTCCCGGTGTTTCCATCATGATTTTTGCGATGGGCGGCAAAGGCTTGGCCAAGCAGTTGGAAACCAGAGCAGGGCAGTGCGTATTAACATCGCCGACCTCAGCCTTGTTTGCGGGTATTGATGGTGGCACTCGGATAGCGTTGGGTAAAAACCTGCGTTATTTCGGCGACGGTTTTCAGGTGGCTAAATTGATTGACGGTAAACGTTATTGGCGTATTCCGGTGATGGACGGCGAATTTTTAACCGAGGCGACTACCGGTCAAGTCGATGCAGTCGGCGGCGGCAACTTTTTGGTGTTGGCCGAATCCCAACCGCAAGCTTTGGCCGCTTGCGAGGCGGCGATTGAAGAAATGCGTAAAATCGCCAATGTGATTATGCCGTTCCCTGGCGGTGTGGTGCGTTCCGGTTCCAAGGTCGGTTCAAAATATGCGGCTTTGGGCGCATCAACCAATGATGCTTTCTGCCCGACTTTAAAAGGCATGACCAAAACCGATCTGTCGCTGGAAATTGAATCGGTCATGGAAATCGTTATCGACGGTTTAACCAAAGAAGACATTGATAAAGCCATGCGTGTCGGTATTCAGGCGGTTTGCGATTTAGGTGCTGCGAATGGCATCAAACGCATTAGTGCGGGTAATTACGGTGGCAAGCTGGGGCCGTTCCACTTTCACTTACAGGAGATTATGGCATGAGCGCTTTAACCTTTACGCTGAAACAAAGACCCGATCAACGCGTGGATATGTCGCCGCTGGTTTGCCATAAACTGGCTGATTTGGAGCTTGCTGAAATTGCCGCCATTACCTTGCAGAATGGCAAACGCAAAATCCGGGTGGATGAGATATTCGGCATCGCCGGTGCTGATACGCAAAATATTGTGATAAAAAACAGCTTCGGCAAACTCGATTTTATCGGTAAAGAATTGGATGGCGGGCGTATAACAGTCGAAGGCGATGCAGGGGCTTATCTTGGCTTGGGCATGAAGTCAGGAGCGATTGAAGTATCCGGCGATGTTGGTCTTTATGCGGCCTGCGAAATGAAAAAAGGTGAGCTGGTCATTAACGGTAATGCCGGGGATTTTTTGGGCGCGGCTTTGCCGGGCAACAAAATGGGCATGAAAGGCGGAACCATTCTGGTGAAAGGTAATGTCGGCGAGCGTGCCGGTGACCATATGCGCCGCGGCAATATCCTGATTGAGGGTAATGCCGGTGATTATTGCGGTTCCAGAATGACAGCGGGTACCATTGCGGTAATGGGGCAGACCGGAAGGTATTTGGGTTTTGCGATGCGCCGGGGTACGTTATTGTTATGGAATCAGCCGCAGGCATCTGCAAGATTTAATGATTGCGGTGCGCATACTTTAGCGTTTTTGCCAATATTGTTTGCATCATTTAAAAAGCTTAATTCCAAATTTGCCGATAACTCGGAGGCCTTTAACCGGGTGCAGCGTTATGCCGGCGATATGTCGGAAATGGGGCGCGGCGAGGTTTTGGTTAAAATAAGCTGATCAATATATTAGGTTAGGGATAAACGAAAGCCTCAGTATAAAAGCTGGGGCTTTTTTGTTGGTATATCTTCAGTCTGTTTTCCAAGGTTGTATTCAAGTAGAGTTATGGTAACAAGATTAACAACAACTAATCATAGTCGGGATGTTGCCGGGTTGAAATATGTATACCCGGTGCTTTCCAGGCGAGCAGGCGGCTTGTCTATCGGCATTAATTTTAATACTAATAATGCCTGTAACTGGCGTTGCATTTATTGCCAAGTGCCCAATTTAAAAATCGGCGCCGCGCCGGATTTGGATTTTCAGTTATTGGAAGACGAGCTGAGGTTTTTTCTTGATGACGTGATGAATGGCGATTTCTATCAGCGGTTTGAGGTTGATGAAAATAAGCGAATCATTAAGGATATTGCTATTTCCGGCAATGGCGAACCGACCAGCTTAAAAGACTTCGATAAGGCTGTCGCTTTGATTGGGCGGGTGGCGACGGAAGCAGGGGTTTTGCCCCGGAGTAATTTTGTGTTGATTACTAATGGTAGTCTGGTGCATCGGCCTAGCGTCCGTAATGGCCTGAAAAAGTTAAAGGAATATGGCGGGGAAGTATGGTTTAAGTTGGACAGTGCTACGGAAGAGGGTAGGGCTTTGATAAATAATGCCGGGCAAAGTTGCCAGGCGAGTATCGATAATCTGTTGCTTTGCGCAAAGCTGTGTCCGACAAAATTGCAAACATGTTTATTGGATTACGATAAACAAGGTTTGTCCGCGAAGGAAAAAGACGCGTATCTTGATTTGCTGAGGCGTATTAAAGCAAAGGACTGTGTGTTGAAGGTGGTGATGTTGTATACGATTGCGAGGCCGTCTCTTCAGCCGGAGTCCGATCGGCTGGAGAGTTTGTCTGTAGAGATACTGAATGCGTTTGCCGATGAAATCAGGCTGTTGGGTTTTGATGTGCTGGTAAGCGATTAATTTAAGCGCTTATGTCCAGCAAAGAGCCAACCGTTTTTTTATCGGCTTCAAGTAATTTAACAGCGGCAGAGTTTTCAAGTTCAGCTTCTTTTAGGCTGAGCACTGGTTTGATGATGTCGCCGGGCCTGAACTCGGAGCTGCCGACTTCATCGTTTTGTATGGGTAGCCTGGCTATCACTTGAGCGGCATCCGCTGATTTATGTTGAGCGGTATTGATTAGATTGATCGCGCTGGTAGTGGGTGTGATGTTCATTTCGTACTCCTTATACAATGAATTGGCGTCAAACTAATACTACATCGATATGAATAATATGCAAAGAATGGCTTGTGGTTTTAGATAGAAATGCGAAGAACAAGGCATTTTATAAATCGAAGAACGATTATATGCAGGCGCTGTTTTTGAATTTATAGCTTGTTATGCTCGTATAATTATGGGTATAATTACAAGTTCATTTAAAGTGCGAATGTGGCGGAATTGGTAGACGCGCTGGATTTAGGTTCCAGTAGGTTATCCTGTGAGAGTTCGAGTCTCTCCATTCGCACCACCCAATTCATAATTAAGAGTTAGCTATTCATTGTTGACTCTTCAGTTCTTTTGAGCCGTTTACCGGTATCCTATAAAAATTCTTATTTAAATTTTAGTTGAGGTAAAGAAATGCAAGTTTCTGTCGAAAAGACATCAGAATTAAGCAGAAAAATGACTGTTTGCGTGCCTGAAGAGGTTGTTCAGGAGAAAATGGCGGCACGTTTAAAGTCGTTGGCGCGCGAAGTTAAAATTGATGGCTTTCGTCCGGGTAAAGTGCCCCAGCATGTCATTAAGAAAATGTATGGAGACCGGGTTCGCGGTGAAATCGCGGGGGACTTGGTTGAAACTACTTATTTTGAAGCATTGAAGGAACAGGACTTAAGGCCTGCCGGCTATCCGCATATCCATTCGTCGGATGAAGCCGACGGTTTTAAATATACCGCTGAGTTTGAAGTCTATCCTGAAATATCACTGGAAGGCGTTGAGCAAATTGAAGTGTCGCGTCCAGTTGCCAGCGTTCAAGATGTCGATGTTGACGACATGATTGAAAAGCTCAGAGCGCAAAAGAAAAGTTGGACTATTGTGGAGCGCGCATCTCAGAAACATGATCGCGTGACGATTAATTTTTCAGGCGTTTCCGACGGAGAGAACTTTACCGACGGAAAAGTAGAAAATTATCAGGTTGAAATTGGCGCGAAACAAATGATTCCAGGTTTTGAAGACAACCTGATCGGCCTCAATACGGGTGCTAGCAAAACCTTTGAAGTGCCTTTCCCTGAAGAATATGGCAATGAAAAATTAGCAGGTAAAGTCGCTGAATTCGAGGTTGAAGTCGTCAGTGTTGAGGAGTCTGTGCTGCCGGAAATCGATGATGCTTTTATTAATGCGTATGGTATTGACGGTTCGGTGGATGCGTTCCGCGAAGACATTAAAAGTAATCTGGAAAGCGAACTCGAGCAGGCATTGCGCGGCAAGTTGAAAAATGCGGTGATGAACGCGTTATATGAAAAAATTCAGATTGCCGTTCCGAATACATTGGTCGATCAAGAAGTCGAAAGTATGATGAAACCATACATCGAAACGGCCAAAAGACAGAAAATGAAACTGGAAGATTTGAAGCTTCCCAGGGATGCGTTTGAAGAACAGGCGAAACGTCGTGTGGCGTTGGGTTTAATCTTGAGTGAAATTATTCATAAAAACGATATTAAAGTGGACGATAATAAAGTACGCTCTACTATCGAAGACATGGCGAAAAGCTACGAACGCCCCGGCGATGTTGTTGAATGGTACTATTCCGACGAAAGCCGATTAAACGATGTTCGGCAGATGGTTTTGGAAAACCAAACTATCGACTGGCTGGTTGCGCGAGCAAAAGTGTCTGATGAAGCTATAAATTTTACTGATGCGATGAGCAAACAAGGGTAAGGAGTTCAGATGTATAACCAGTACGCAAGAAATCAAATGATGGCGCCTGAAGCAGCAGGCGGTTTGGTGCCTATCGTAATTGAGCAAACTGCTCGAGGTGAGCGTTCTTTCGATATTTATTCAAGATTATTAAAAGAGCGGGTGATTTTTCTGGTAGGGCAGGTTGAGGATTACTCGGCTAATCTGATTGTTGCCCAGTTGCTTTTTTTGGAATCGGAAAATCCCGATAAAGATATTCACTTATATATCAATTCGCCCGGCGGCTCGGTAACGGCAGGTATGTCGATTTATGACACCATGCAGTTTATTAAGCCTGACGTCAGCACCATGTGTATCGGTCAGGCTGCGAGCATGGGCGCATTGCTGCTGGCTGGCGGAGCAAAAGGCAAGCGTTATTGTTTGCCTCACTCAAGAATGATGATTCACCAGCCGTTAGGCGGTTATCAGGGGCAAGCTTCTGATATTGATATTCATGCCAGAGAAATTCTGTTAATCAGGGAAAAGCTGAATAAAATTCTTTCTGATCATACCGGACAGCCGATAGAAAAAGTTCAGCAAGACACAGACAGGGATAATTTCTTAAGTGCAAATGACGCTGTTAGCTATGGTCTTATTGATCAGGTGTTGTTGAATCGAGCAACTATTGCTGACAAATAACGGTTGGTATTTTTTTGTATTTCGATATATTCTTTGCCCCATTGAAAGTAAAGACATCATCTGTGGATGTTTGCGGGAGTCCAATTTATGAGTAATGACAAAAACAGCAAAGATGACGATAAGCTGCTTTATTGTTCTTTTTGCGGTAAAAGTCAGCATGAGGTCAGAAAGCTTATTGCAGGACCGTCAGTTTATGTCTGTGATGAATGCGTAGATCTTTGTAATGATATTATCAAAGATGAATTACAGGATGACTCTTCTTCTTTTGGCGGTGGCGAGTTGCCTAAGCCGAAAGAGATAAAAGAAGAGCTCGATCACTATGTTATCGGGCAGGAAAATGCGAAAAAGATTTTGGCGGTGGCCGTTTATAATCACTATAAGCGCCTACGTAGTAAATCTAAAAAAGATGCGGTTGAATTAGCCAAAAGCAATATTTTGTTGATCGGACCTACCGGGTCAGGGAAAACTTTGTTGGCTGAGACTTTGGCTCGATTGTTGGATGTGCCTTTTACCATAGCTGATGCAACTACGCTGACAGAAGCCGGTTATGTAGGTGAGGATGTAGAAAACATCATTCAGAAAATTCTACAAAAATGCGATTACGATGTAGAAAAAGCTGAAAGCGGTATCGTTTATATCGATGAAATCGACAAGATTTCCAGAAAATCCGATAACCCGTCAATTACCCGTGATGTTTCGGGCGAAGGTGTTCAGCAGGCTTTATTGAAGTTGATTGAAGGGACTATCGCTTCGGTTCCTCCTCAAGGTGGACGAAAACATCCTCAGCAGGAGTTTTTGCAGGTTAATACCGCTAATATCCTGTTCATAGTCGGAGGGGCTTTTGCCGGATTGGATCGGGTTATTAAAGCTCGCTCGGAAAAAGGTGGGATCGGGTTCTCTGCTGAAATAAAAACTAAAGACGAATCTAAAAATATTGGTCAGCTCTTTGCCGAAGTCGAGGCTGAAGATTTGATTAAATACGGATTGATTCCCGAGTTTGTTGGTCGTCTTCCGGTTGTTGCTACATTAGAGGAGCTGGATGAAAAAGCGCTGGTGCAGATATTGACCGAACCTAAAAATGCGTTGATTAAACAATATAAGCATTTGTTCGAGATGGAAGGCGCTGAGCTGGAATTTCGGGATGATTCCTTAACCGCAATTGCCCGTAAAGCAATGGATAGAAAAACAGGTGCGAGAGGATTAAGGACAATTGTTGAAAATGTCTTGTTGAACACCATGTATGAATTGCCGTCTGCAGATAATATTTGTAAAGTTGTTATTGATGGCAGTGTTATTTTAGGCGAATCAGAGCCTATTCTGGTTTATGAAACAGAAAAGAAAAAGGCCTCTGCGGAATCTTAAAACTTAGTCCTGAGTCATAAAAAGGGAGCTTTTATTTTTTAAAGCTCCCTTTTTTTTGCGCTCCGGGTAATCAAAGATGCAATTTTGAGTCTGATTCCTTGCTATTTTAATTAACGTCCCCATAACCTTATTTTCCAAGAAAATTGTTATAAGGTTCCATTTATGGAAACGCACAAAATGACAGAGATACAACAAATAAATGTACTGATTCCGGTTTTACCGCTCAGAGATGTAGTGGTTTATCCGCACATGGTAATTCCCTTGTTTGTCGGCAGGGAGAGATCGATCGATGCTTTAGATGCAGCGATGAAAGACAATAAGCAGATTTTATTGGTCGCACAAAAAGAAGCGGAAGTTGATGAGCCGGATATTGCCGATCTTTATGAGGTGGGTACTCTGGCTAATATTCTGCAGATGCTGAAATTGCCTGATGGAACGGTCAAGGTTTTGGTTGAGGGGATTCAGCGCAGTAAAGTGTTGCGTTATGAAGAAACGGAAAGTTATTTTTCCGCCGTGGTGACAGAAATTCACGATGTTTTAAAGTTGACCGAGCAAGAGCAAGATGTATTGCAGCGGACAGTCATTAATTCATTTGATCAATACGTTAAGTTGAATAACAAGATTCCACCGGAAGTTTTGAATTCGCTGTCGGGTATTGACGATCCCAGCCGGCTTGCCGATACCATGGCGGCGCATATGACGTTAAAGGTCAATGAAAAGCAGGCTATTCTTGAAATGGCGGATATTGAAAAGCGTCTTGAGGATTTAATGACCTTAATGGAGGGTGAGGTTGATCTTCTGGAGATGGAAAAAAGAATTCGCGTGCGGGTCAAGCAGCAAATGGAGAAAAATCAAAGGGAATATTATCTGAATGAACAGATGAAGGCGATTCAAAAAGAATTGGGGGATATGGATGATGTGCCTAATGAAATTGAAGAGCTGGCCAAAAAAATTGAAAACGCCGGAATGTCAAAAGAGGCCAAAACCAAGGCGGATGCAGAGCTTAACAAGCTTAAGCAAATGTCGCCTATGTCGGCCGAGGCGACCGTGGTGCGCAATTATATTGACTGGATGGTCAATGTGCCCTGGAAGAAAAAAACCAAAATACGGCATGATTTAAAACTTGCAGAACAGGTTTTGGAAGCCGAACATTATGGTTTGGATAAAGTTAAGGAGCGTATTCTTGAATACCTTGCCGTTCAACAACGTGTGAAGCAGCTCAAAGGACCGATTTTGTGCTTGGTGGGGCCTCCAGGCGTTGGTAAGACCTCGCTGGGCGAGTCCATTGCCAGGGCAACCAATCGTAGCTATGTGCGCATGGCTTTGGGCGGGGTGCGTGATGAGGCGGAAATTCGCGGGCATCGCCGAACTTATATAGGTTCTATGCCGGGTAAGATTTTGCAGAATCTGGCTAAAGTGAAAACACGCAATCCGATGTTTTTGCTCGATGAAATCGACAAAATGGCAGCCGATTTTAGAGGCGACCCGGCGTCGGCTTTATTGGAAGTGCTGGATCCCGAGCAGAATCATACTTTTTCCGACCATTATCTGGAAGTGGATTTCGACTTGTCCGATGTGATGTTTGTCGCGACGGCCAATACCATGAATATCCCTCCGGCATTGTTGGATAGAATGGAGGTTATACGCATCGCCGGCTATACGGAAGATGAAAAAATCAATATTGCAATTCGGTATTTGATTCCAAAGCAAGTAAAAAATAACGGTCTTAAAGAGCGGGAAATTGAGATCACGGAAGAAGCTGTTAGGGATATGATTCGTTATTATTCCCGAGAAGCCGGTGTTCGGAGTCTTGAACGTGAAATTTCGAAAATTTGTCGTAAAGTTGTTAAAGATTTATTGTTGAAGCCGAGAAAAGCCAAGATTGTAATTAATGCTGAAAATTTGGATAAATATTTGGGCGTTAAGCGTTTTCATTACGGCCTTGCGGAAGAGAAAGATCAGATCGGACAGGTAACCGGTTTAGCCTGGACCGAAGTGGGGGGTGAATTATTAACTATTGAGACCGCGGTAATTCCGGGGAAAGGCAAGCATTCGGCAACGGGCAAGCTTGGTGAGGTGATGAAGGAGTCTATTGAAGCGGCGATGACGGTGGTCAGGAGTCGGTCTGGAATACTGGGCATTGATAATGAACTGTTTCAGAAAAATGACATTCATATACATGTACCCGAAGGGGCGACGCCAAAAGATGGCCCCAGCGCCGGCGTCGGGATGTGTACAGCCATTATCTCCGCTTTGACCAAGATACCTGTTCGAGCATGTGTCGCCATGACCGGCGAAATTACCTTGCGAGGTGAGGTGCTGCCTATCGGGGGCTTGAAAGAAAAGCTTCTGGCGGCCCATCGCGGTGGCATAACAACGGTTTTAATTCCTGCAGAGAATGAAAAAGATCTGGCGGAGATACCGGAAAATATTAAGCAAAATCTGGAAATAAAGCCCGTTCATTGGATAGATGAGGTGTTGGAAGTCGCTTTGCAATATATGCCGATTCCCGTTGAAAAAATGGAAGTCGAAGAGCAAGGGAAAAATGAAACGGAGTCGGTTAAGGTAATAAAAACGAGTCTAACCGCACATTAATCGGTTTGCGGGTTTGTCGAAGAAGTTAGCAAAACCGCAAAAATCATGGCTTCCGGGGCGGTTAATGCTTGACACTGCGTAAGTGCAGTTGTTATAAATACCAGTGTTTTTTGTGTCGCTGAGGATGGGGCATAAGAATTGTCACGCTGATCTTCAAGAATATAACTTTAAAAATGACTTCCTAAGGGGGAATAATGAATAAATCGGAACTTATTGACGCTATAGCAGAGTCTGCTGAATTAACTAAAGCGGACGCGGGTCGCGCATTGGATGGTTTTATTGGTGCGGTTACAAAAGCACTGAGCAGCGGTGATTCGGTCGCTTTAGTCGGCTTTGGAACCTATGCCGTAAAAGAAAGAGCAGAGCGTAAAGGACGTAATCCACAGACTGGAGCAGAGATTACTATTAAAGCTGCAAAAATTCCTTCATTTAAAGCTGGTAAATCTTTAAAAGATGCTGTAAACTAGGATTTCTTTAGTCGGGTGCTTAGCTCAGCCGGGAGAGCATCGCCCTTACAAGGCGAGGGTCGGGGGTTCGAACCCCTCAGCACCCACCAGACTTTGGAGTGGTAGTTCAGTTGGTTAGAATACCGGCCTGTCACGCCGGTGGTCGCGGGTTCGAGCCCCGTCCACTCCGCCAAAATCAAAAAGCTCCGGATCGATTGGTTCGGGGCTTTTTTTTTGATTAAAATTTAAGTTGTTTCTTTAGGACAGAGCTATGCTGACAAAGATTAGAGAAAAAGCACAGGGTGCTTTTGCATGGGGTATTTTGATAATAATTTGTGTGCCTTTTGCTTTATGGGGTATTCAGAATTATCTGGATACCGGAGAAGAAGCCCCCGTCGCTTCAGTCGGCGACAAGGATTTTTTTCAGCGCGATGTTAATAAGGCTTATGAACAATATAGCCAGAATCTTCAAGGTATGATGATTGACGAGCAAACCTTGAAAGCGCAAGCACTAGAGAAGCTGATAAAAGATGAAGTTTTATTGCAGTATGTGCATGCCAATGGTCTTGTTACAACGGATGATGCCGCGCGTGAACTTATACAATCCCTGCCTTATTTTCAGGTAGACGGTAAGTTCGATGACAAACGCTATAGGACGGCGCTCAATTTACAAAAAATGTCCTCCGGGGAATTTGTAAACAGGATCAAAAATGCACTGATCATGGAACAGTTTCAGCGCAGTATTATTGATAGTAGTTTTGCAACGAAATACGATGTTGAAAGTTTTTTCAAAATCCAGAATCAACAGCGAGATGTGGCTTATGTTACCGTCGCGGTACAAAAATTGGCGGAACAGCCCTCAGAGGAACAAATAGCGGCCTATTATCAGCAGCATCAGGACTTGTATCAAACGCCCGAGCAGGTTTCTGTCGAGTACATAGAATTAGCGCTTGAAGATATAGCCAAGACTATAGCGGTAACCGATGACAAGTTGAAAGCCTACTATGAAGAGCAAAAAGATCAATACACCACTCCCGAGAGAAGAAAAATAAGCCATATCCTGTTTGCAATTAATGACAAGGTCGACGAAAAAACCGCGTTGGAAAAAGCCTTAAAAGCGCAAAAAGAATTGGCTGGTAAAGATTTTGCCGTTGTTGCGGCGGAAGTTTCCGATGACAAATTAACCGCTAAAATAGGCGGAGATTTAGGCCTGTTTAATGCAGGCGTCATGGAGAAATCGTTTGAAGATGCGGCAAGCGCTTTAAAGCTGGGTGAAGTATCGAATCCGGTAAAATCGGCATTCGGCTATCATTTGATTAAAGTAACCGAGTTAGTGCCGGGAGAGATCAAGCCGTTCGAATCAGTTAAAAATGAAGTAACCAAGGCTTATCAGAAAGCTCAGGCGGAGAATGCGTTTTATGAATCAGGGGAAAGACTGACCGAAATGAGTTATGAGCACCCCGACACCCTGAAAACAGTTGCGGATGCTTTGGGCATTACCATTAAGAAAACAGATCTTTTCACAAAAGATAAAGGTGATGGCGTTGCCGCTGAAGAAAAAATTCGGAGTGCCGCGTTTACTGAAGAAGTTCTGCAAGGTAACAATAGTACGCCAATCGAATTGGGCACCGATCGTTTGGTTGTGTTGCGAATGTCGGAGCACAAGCCGGCAGCGGCACGAGAGCTAAACGATGTAAAGCAGGATATAGTCGCGGTATTGTTGGCTGATAAAGCCAAACAACAGGCTATTGAAACGGCTAAAAATATCAAGGCAGGATTACAGGCAGGCGCATCCATTCAAACCGTTGCGGCTGAAAATAAACTGCAAGTAAAGACGGTTGCAGGATTAACGCGCAATAAGGAAGATGTGCCGTTGGCGTTGAGTCAAGCGATTTTCAAGGCGGCTAAACCTGTTGGCGGTAAGCCGACTGTCTTTATTGCCGAATTGCCCGCCGGCGAACAAGCGGTGGTGAGTTTGTCAAAAGTAACAGAAGGCGCGATGACTGAAGATGACAAGAAAAAAATGGAGCTGGCAACCAAGAATATTGCCAAAGCTTTCGGTCAGACCGAGTTTAATGCGTTGATATACAGTTTGCAGGCCGATGCCGATATATCGGTAAGGGCGCCTAAGTAAAACAGCTGAACCGGAAATAAAAAAGGGAGCTTAAAGCTCCCTTTTTTTGTGTCGAAATTCTTGCTTTAAGATGCCGCTAAACCGGCAATGTTATAGCCGCAATCGACAAAAGTGATTTCGCCGGTAATACCCGAAGCCAGATCGGAACACATAAATGCCGCTGCATTGCCGACTTCTTCAATGGTTACGTTTTTCTTAAGCGGAGCCGTATCGGCCGCTTTGTTGAGCATGGATTTAAAGTCGTTAATACCCGATGCGGCAAGCGTTCTGATGGGGCCTGCGGAAATCGCATTAACGCGCGTGCCTTCGGCGCCCAAGGCTACAGCCATATAGCGGACATTGGCTTCCAGGCTGGCTTTAGCGACGCCCATGACATTGTAGTTAGGAATCGCCCGGTCGGCGCCTAAATAAGTCAGGGTTAAAAGAGAACCGTTGCGGCCTTGCATCATCGCGCGTCCGGCTTTTGCCAGGGCGGTAAAGCTGTAGGAGCTGATGTCATGGGCAATCTGAAAGTTTTCGCGGGTGGTGACATCAACATAATCGCCATTCAGTGCGTCGCGGGGCGCGTAAGCGACCGAATGCACGATACAATCCAAGCCGTCCCAGTGTTCGCCCAGCTTGTTAAATACCGTGTCGATATGCTCATCAATGCTGACATCGCATTCAATGGTAATATTGGAGCCGCAAAGACCTGCCATTTCTTCGACGCGACTTTGCAGCTTTTCATTTTGAAAGGTAAAGGCTAGCTCAGCGCCTTCGCGGTGCATGGCTTGGGCAATGCCCCATGCAATTGAACGGTTACTGGCTAAGCCCACAATCAAGACTCGTTTGCCCTGCATAAAACCCATTATCATCTCCCAATGTTTTTGTTGTTACAATAGAGTTTCAAGTATCTATGACCCATCTAATGATGTCCAGCATTTTGTCAGTCTCCCGCTTTAGTGCTTTTCAGAGTGACGTTACAGGACTTATTGGAAATCGGCTGAGATGTTTCCGGCAGGATAAGTCCATGTTTGAGACAAGCTGCATTGTAGTGATCAATACTCATGCACCTAAATAATAGCGGTAGAACAATACGGGCTAGGTGTAGTGCTTTTGTGCTATCCTCGTTTGTCCGCAAAGGTGTGGCATAAACCTCCGTTAAAATTCTTTAGACACACTGACAATCATGCAAAAACAACTGACTATCCGGGACTGGATTCTCTATTCGCTCCTTAGCTTGCTGATACTATTGCTGGTGCTGGCTATGTACCAGATCGACCGGCAATGGCTGAAACTCACCGAGATGCAAACCTCAATGTCGGAACAAGCAAAGAGCCTGCGCGAATTGCGTAGCGCCATTGCTTCCGGCGCAGTATCGGCTGCAAGTTCCGCAACAGCCGGAAAAATTGCCCCGGCTTTCAAACGTGCCTACGCGGCTACCCGTTTGCCTGATTATGCGCAGGGCGATTGGAGTGTGGAAGCTTTCGGCACCAACCTCAAGACTATCACGCCATTGGTTTCCACCGATGCCTACGCTTCCAGCGTGCAAAGCTATGTGCTGGAGAGCCTGATCACTCGCGATCCCGATACCCTGGAATGGCAAGGCCTAATCGCCAAAAGTTGGAAGGTCAGCGAGGATGGTTTGGTGATCAGCTTCCAGATGCGCGAGGATGTGCGTTTTTCGGACGGCGAACCGTTGACAGCGGAGGATGTGGCTTTCACCTTCGGTTTTATTATGACCGATGCCATTCAGGCGCCGCGCGACAGGGCCTATCTGGAAAAGATCAAGGAAGTGAAGACCAACGGCAAATACGAAGTTGCGTTCACCTTCAAGGAACCGTATTTCGAGGCGCTGTCTCTGGCCGGCGGCATGTCGATTCTTCCCAAGCATTTCTATGAAAATTATTTGAAGGAACCACAAAAGTTTAACGAATCCAAAGGCTTGATATTAGGTAGCGGGCCTTATAAGTTGATCGATCCCAAGAATTGGACGCCGGACAAAGGCAATGTCGAGTTGGTGCGCAATGATCGCTATTGGGGCGATGTGCAGCCTTCATACAACCGCATTCTATGGAAGATTATCCAAAACGACAGCGCCCGGCTGACCACTTACCGCAATGGCGACATCGATTCTTACTCTGCCCGCCCCGTTGAGTACCAAGAGCTGAAGAAAGATGCGCAAATCATTTCCAAGAGCCAAAATTTCGAATATATGCCTCCGGTGGTCGGTTACAGCTACATCGGCTGGAACCAACTGCGCGGCGGCAAACCGACGCGCTTTGCCGACAAGAGGGTCAGGCAGGCGATGACTTACCTGACCGATGTGAACCGCGTTATCAAGGATGTTTTTTTGGATTACGCCGAACCTGCGGTCAGCCCGTTCGGTAAGGCCGGTAAGCAGCACGATAGCGCTTTGCAACCCTACTCATTCAGTTTGGATAAGGCTAAGGTCCTGTTGAAAGAAGCAGGCTATGAGGATCGTGACGGCGACGGGATGTTGGAAGACAAGGCAGGCAAACCCTTCGAATTCAAACTGACCTATCTGGAGTCGAATGAAGATACCAAACGCATGGTATTGCTGTTGAGAGACCTCTATGTCCGCGCCGGCGTGCGGATGATTCCGTTCCCGCAGGAATGGCCGGTGATGTTGGAAAATCTTGATAAAAAAGATTTCGATGCGATCACTCTGGGTTGGACCAGCGGCATTGAAACCGATTTATACCAGACATTTCACAGCGCGCAGGCTGTCAGCAACGGCGATAATTTCACCGGCTACAAAAATCCGGTGCTGGACAAGCTGATCGATGAAGCGCGCCGAACCGTGGACGAAAGCAAACGCATGCCGTTGTGGCAGCAGGCGGAGCGGATTGTTTACGAGGATCAACCCTATACCTTCTTGATGCGCCGCAAGAGTTTGTTATTTGTCGATAAACGCATCCACAACCTGCAAATGACCAAGCTGGGCTTGAACCTGGGATCGTTTCCGCTGGAAACCTATGTGCCTGCCGCTCAGCAGAAATATACACCGTAAGCGGAGGGACGTTTAATGTTGACCTATCTGCTGCGTCGTTTACTGCTGATGATTCCTACCCTGCTGGGGATTACGGTCGTGGTGTTTACGGTGATGGCGATGTCGCCGGGCGGTATCAGCGCCCAAACCCTGGTCGGCGGCATGGATATGAAGCCGCAGGAAAAACAGGCGCTGCTAGACTATTACAACAAGCGTTACGGGCTGGACCAGCCGGCGCCGGTACAATACTTGCGCTGGTTGAATAATGTCTCGCCGGTCGGTTTTGTGACCGACGAACACGGCAAGCGCGGCGAGTTTTCTTTCAATAAAGGCATGGATTTGGGCTCCAGCTTCCAATACGGACGGCCGGTGTCGGATATTCTTGCCGAACGTATCCCGATCACACTGCTGCTTAATCTGGTCACCATTCCGTTTACCTATCTGATCGCGATTATGGTCGGCATGAAATCCGCGACCCATCGCGGCAGCGTTTTCGATGTGGGAACCAGCATGTCGATGCTGGCTTTGTGGTCTATCCCCACCATGCTGGCCGGAGTGCTGTTGCTGGGTTTTTTCGCCAATGTGCAGCATTTTCATTGGTTCCCGACCGCCGGCATCAGCAGCCGCGAGGCACAGGACATGCCGTTCCTGCCGCATTGGGACGAAGCGGGCTTTGTGCGCGGTTTTCTGCTGGACCGGGTGTGGCATCTGGTGTTGCCGGTGATCTGTTTATCCTACGGCAGTTTTGCGGCACTGGCGAAATTAACGCGGACCTCGATACTGGAAAACCTGCATTCCGATTATGCCCGGACTGCCCGCGCCAAAGGCTTGGCCGAAAATGACGTGTTGTGGAAACATGTGTTTCGCAACAGTCTGCTGCCGCTGATTACCATATCGGCAGGGCTGTTGCCCAGCCTGTTGGCGGGTTCTTTGATTGTCGAAAACATCTTCAGCATCAACGGCATGGGGCAGCTCGCCGTGGAAGCGGTCAAAGGCCGCGACCGCGAACTGGTATTGTCGATTACCTGGGTCAGCGGATTTCTGACCTTGATAGGCTATTTAATTGCCGACTTCTGCTATACCTTGGCCGATCCACGGGTAAGCTATGACTGAGCATGCCGTTAGCCGCGAATCCTTCGCCGCCCGTATCTGGCGCAAGACACTGGATGGAGCGGGAGTAAAAGTCGGTCTGTCCTGGGTGGCGCTGCTGGTGTTTGCCGCCGTGTTTGCGCCGTTTCTGGCGAATTCCATGCCCTTACTGATGAGCAAAAACGGCGTCATTTCCGCACCGGTATTGCAATATTTATCGGTGGAAGATAGGTGGGTATTGGCGACTTTTTTTATCGCTTTGGCTGTTTACCGGCTACCGGTCGGTAGCGCCAAACGCATCCTGTTGTTTTTGCTGGGCAGCGCGCTTGCCGCCGTATTAGCCAACCTATTCGTCAAACCACCGGTGCTGGTGATTTACGACGATTTTCGCAGCGCCGCCTATACGGAAACGGATTGGCGAATCATGCCGCCGATTCCGTATGCGCCGACCGATTACTTGCGCGATTTGGGCAGCAAAGGCCTGGAAGCGCCGTTGGCAACCGAAGGGCATACGCACCTAATGGGGACCGAAGAAAACGGCGCGGACGTGCTGAGCCGTATGATACATGCCTGCCGAATTTCGTTGAGCATAGGACTGATCGCTTCCGGCATCGCCTTGTTGATCGGCGTGGTGGTGGGCGGCTTGATGGGCTATTTTTCCGGGATCGTCGACATGCTGGGCATGCGCTTGGTGGAAATCTTCGAAGATATTCCTACGTTGTTCCTGCTGCTGACTTTTGTGGCTTTCTTTGGTCGCAGTCTGTACATGATGATGGTGATTATCGGCGTCACCGGCTGGTCGGGTTATGCTCGCTATGTGCGCACCGAGTTCCTGAAATTGCGCAAACAGGATTATGTGCAGGCGGCGGTGGCCGGCGGCTTGCCGCTCAGCTCGATCCTGTTTCGGCATATGCTGCCGAACGGCGTGGCGCCGTTGCTGGTGGCCGTCAGTTTCGGCGTGGCCGGTGCAATTTTGTCGGAGGCAACCTTGAGTTTTCTGGGCTTGGGCGTAGTGGATGCGCCGTCCTGGGGGCAAATGCTGGATCAGGCGGTCAAGTCGTCGACATTTAATTGGTGGATGGCGGTATTTCCCGGTGGGGCGATTTTCATGACCGTGTTTGCCTATAACCTGATTGGCGAGGCATTCCGCGATGCGATCGATCCGAAGCTTTCGAGTAAAGCCGGGGTGAACAGATGAGCGGACAGCTGCTGGAAGTCCGTAACCTGCGCACTTATTTGCAAGCGGACGGCCGGGAAGTCAGGGCGGTCGACGATGTCAATTTTAGCATTCCCAAAGGAGACACTTTTTGTCTGGTCGGCGAGTCGGGCAGCGGCAAGTCGGTCAGCGCACTATCGGTGATCCGCTTGTTGCCGCAAGATGTGGCCTCTCATCCGAGCGGTGAAATACTGTTTAACGGCCGGGACTTATTGAAACTGGACGATCCGGGGATTCGGGCGGTTCGCGGTTCGCAAATCGCGATGATCTTCCAGGAACCGATGACTTCGCTGAATCCGGTATTGACCATCGGCGAACAAATCACCGAAGCCTTGCAATTGCACCGCCCGGAGATCAGCGACGCCGAAGCCGAACAGCGCACGATTATGGCGTTGGAGCAGGTGCAGATGCCTCAAGCTTCGCGCCGCTTCCGCGATTACCCGCACCAATTGTCCGGCGGCCAGCGGCAGCGGGTGATGATAGCGATGGCTTTGGCCTGCGAGCCGCAGTTGCTGATTGCCGATGAGCCGACGACTGCGCTGGATGTGACCGTGCAGGCCGAGATTTTGCGGCTGATGCGCAAGTTGCAGGACGATACCGGCATGAGCATGCTGTTTATTACCCACGATTTCGGCGTGGTGGCGCAGATGGCGCAGTGGGTCGGAGTGATGCAACAGGGCAAGATGGTCGAAGTCGGCCCTTGTTCCGAGGTGTTGCGAAAACCCCGGCACTCTTATACGCAACAGCTTTTGGCGGCGCTGCCGGAGAATTTGGTTAAACCGGTATCGGTACGGCCGCATTCCCAAAATGCGACTGATCAAACGCCGCTGCTGCAAATCAGGGACTTGAAAGTCTGGTTCCCGATCAAAAAAGGCTTGCTCCGCCGTACCGTCGACTATGTGCGTGCGGTAGACGAAGTGTCGCTGGATATTCCGCAAGGCCAAATCGTTGCGTTGGTCGGCGAGTCCGGCTGCGGCAAAACCACGTTGGGGCGGGCCGTGCTGCAACTGGAACCGCCGACTTCCGGCAGCATTCAGATCCAAGGACGGGAACTGACCGGGCTTTCCGCCCGTGAATTGCGGCCGTTGCGACGGAAGATGCAGATTGCTTTCCAGGACCCGCAGTCGTCATTGAACCCGCGCCTGTTGATCGAAACCACGCTGACCGAACCGATGAAAGTCCACGGCATAGGAGTGGATCATGAACAGCGCATCGAACTCGCAGGCCTGCTTCTGGAAAGCGTGCAACTCAAACGAGATTTCCTGTGGCGTTACCCGCACGAATTTTCAGGCGGACAGCGGCAGCGAATCGGACTGGCCCGCGCGCTGGCGCTGAATCCCGAATTTATCGTCTGCGACGAAATCACCAGCGCATTGGATGTTTCGGTGCAGGCGGAAATTTTGCAATTGTTGTTGAGCATCCGTCAGCAACGCAACCTGACGCTGTTGTTCATCACCCACAACATCGGGGTGGTGGAATATCTGAGTGACAGGACGGTGGTGATGTACAAAGGCAAAATCGTCGAGCAAGGCGAAACCGCGCAAGTTTGCGGACAGCCTCAACATCCTTATACGCAGAAATTATTGGAAGCGGTGCCGAGATTGTCGCTTTAGGTGTTTCGCATCAAACTGGCTACTACATTATGACTTCTTAACTTTGTGGATAAATTTATGAAAAGACAAATCTTGTTTGCGGCAACAATGGCGCTCGGCGCCTTAGCCTTTACTGCGTCAGCCGAAGAAATCGGCGATGTAACCACGACATTTAAGCTGCTGGGAGCCAATCATAAAATTGTGGTTGAAGCCTTCGACGACCCTGATGTTCCTGGTGTTGCCTGTCATATATCGCGCGCTAAAACAGGCGGAATGAAAGGCGCGGTAGGCCTGGCCGAAGATCCGACCGAAGCGTCAATTGCCTGTCGGCAAATAGGCGCAATCGATCCGGGCAAGCTGGATAAATTAAAAAGTGGCGATGTGGTGTTTAAAGAAAGCCTGTCGCTGGTTTTTAAGACCCTGCAAGTGGTGCGTTTCTATGACAAAAAACGTAATGTCCTGGTCTATCTGGCTTACAGCGATAAGGTGATTGAAGGCTCACCTAAGAACTCTATTTCATCCGTGCCGGTTATGAAGTGGGATTAGTAACGCTTTGGACATCGGGCAATTGTCTCAATAAGGACGTCATGATAAAAACACAAAAATAAAAGCAATGGAAAAACTCAGCGTGCCGAAAAACACCGGGTCTTGCAAAAATCTTTTAAAGGTTTCAATTAGAATGGCGCCTCCCAGTAGATAAACAGGGAAGACATAAACAGTGGTCAAATGACCCATATCCCCAGGCAGATAATAAAATATGAAGGTGTTAAGGAAAAAGTTACTGGAAATATTGACGAATATTTCCAGTAACAACGCCTCTACAGAGATCACAGCAGCGAAAATATAGGCTTCATATTTAAGGTTAAGGGACTGAATCTTGTTTTGAACGAAATAAACATGATAACCATAGAGCGACCACTGAAAAAACGCAAAAATCGAGGTATCGCCATGGTGTACGGGTGTCACCTGATATATCCAAAGAGAGGTGTCGAAAACGGCTCTACAGAAGCTATTGATAGCCACCTCGCTAATGCATCCTATTAGGGCGAGCGTTCCTGAATACATGTAGACTTCTTTGATTTTTATCTGAGTTGAGCTATTGACCAGCGCAAAGCCTGCGAAATAAATAACAGTAACCAAATACAAGAAAAAAACGATGAGGTTTGTAACCATAAGGGAGTTCTCTAAACTGAATTGGGGGCATGTTGCCCTGTTCGAAACGTCAGACGTGGGTTAAGGCATGTAGCCATTTAGCTTGGACATTGCTGGAGCGTTGAGGGCGGAACTGCAAGCCTCGTTCCACTGGGATGTTCCGTCAAAATAAGTGGGTGCAGAGTAAATTAGATGGCTAACGTTAAATTCATGTAGGATGCGCGGAGCTTGCTTGCGGTCTTATACGGCCGCCATAAACGACCAATCAATGCTCAAATCCGGGAACCGTTGCACAGCTGTAGCTTCATCCATGCCGAACACGCCGGGCTGGCCGTACCGTCCTTGTTCGTCCGGCGTATACACCAAAAGCCAACGATCTTCCGGGTGGATAATCCAATATTCCTGCACCCCATGCAGTTGGTAAAGGCCGCGTTTGGTGTTCATGTCTTTGAGCGCGGTGGACGGCGAAAGCACTTCGACAATCCAATCCGGCGCGCCGCGGCAACCTTGCTTGTCCAGCTTGGATTGATCGCAAATAACGCTCAGGTCAGGCTGGACTACCGTTTTTACATTGGCGTCGGCTTCATCCTTGCGCGGCAGGCGCACGTCGAAAGGGGCGGTATAGCCTTTACAGGGCTTGCCTTGCAGGTAATTGCCGACTTGTCTACCCAACTCAAAGACAATATCCTGATGCAACCGTTGCGGGGCGGTCATGGCATACGGCTCGCCGTCGATCAGCTCCCAACGTTCATTTTCAGGCCAGTTGAGATAATCGCCATAGGTGTACTTTTGTTGCACTTGTTCTGCGGTACTCATTGTTTGCTCTCCAAAGTGGAAGCCATGTAACTTACAACATCAAAGGTATGGATTATCAATGATGTGATGGGCAGAAAAGGAGCATTGGCTTAAATATATCACCACGAAGGCACGAAGAGCACGAAGAAAAATATAAAACTTCGTGCCTTCGTGATGAATAATCAATTCGCCAACCGCTGCTGCCATTCGACGATTTTAATTCTCAACTCATCAATATTAACCGTGGTCAGGTGACGTTGCTTTAACAAGCGTTTCCCCGCCACCCAGACATCGGTGACTTGCTGACGGCCGGCGGCGTAAACGATCTGCGAAATCGGGCAATATAACGGCTGGGTTTCCAAATGCGATAAATCAATGGCGATTACGTCGGCGGCTTTGCCGATGCTTAACGAGCCGGTTTCATGATCCAAACCCAAGGCTTTGGCACCGTTGATGGTCGCCATGCGCAGGGCGGTCATGGCCGGAACGGCGCTGGCGTCGCCTGCTACAGCTTTGCCGAGCAATGCCGCGGTGCGCATTTCGCCGAACATATCCAGGTCATTGTTGCTGGCTGCGCCGTCGGTGCCCAGAGCTACATTAATCCCTGCCGCGATACATTTGGCGACCGGGCAAAAACCGCTGGCAAGCTTTAAATTAGACTCCGGGCAATGCACGATATGGGCGCCGGATTCGGCAAACCGGGCAATGTCGTCATCGCTTAGCTGGGTCATATGTACCGCTATGAATGACGAATCGATCAGGCCGAGTTCATGCAGTCTTTGTAAAGGCCGCTGCCCGGTTTTTTCCAGTTCCTGTTCGACTTCGTGTTGCGTTTCGTGGACATGCATATGGATCGGCAATTCCAGCTCATCGGCAATGACTTTGATATTTTGCAGCGGTTCGTCCGACACCGTGTACGGCGCATGCGGCGCAAACGGCGTGGAAATCAACGGGTGGTGGCGCAGTTGGTCATGCAAAGCCAGGCCTTTTTCAATATAGGCATCGCTGTTTTCGGCCCAGACTGTCGGAAAATCGATGACGATCAGGCCGATGCTGGCGCGGATGCCGTGATGTATCGCTTGCGCGGCGGTGATTTCCGGGAAGAAATACATGTCATTGAAGCACGTCGTTCCGCCCAGGATCATTTCGGCTATCGCCAGATCGGTGCCGTCTTTGACAAACGCCTCGCTCATCCATTTTTGTTCCAGCGGCCAGATGTGGTTTTGCAGCCAGTCCATCAGCGGCAAATCATCGGCAATACCGCGCATCAATGTCATCGCCGCATGAGTGTGGCTGTTGATTAAACCGGGCAGCAGCGCATGGTTTTCCAGATTCTCGGTAGTGCTGCCCTGATACTTCTGCTTGGCAATTTCGGTGGGCAGCAGATCGATAATTCGACCGCCATCGATAACCAGCGTATGGTGTTCATAGGTTACGGATTCCGGCTCAACGGGTATAATCCAGCGAGCGTGGATGAGGGTGTCGACAACTGTCATAATAGATTCCTGTATTGGGTTGCCAAATTATAACTTTTTACCATTGGTTTTTGATAAAAATGACTATGCAAAATCACAGAACTGTACAAGCCTTGGAATGGACAGGCAGCGCTTTAAAAGTGCTGGATCAGCGGCAATTGCCGGAAACAATTGTTTACGATGAATACACAGATGCGGTCGGCGTAACCGAAGCTATTATCAGCATGCGCGTTCGCGGCGCTCCGGCTATCGGCATCGCCGCCGCTTACGGAGTGGCGCTGTCGGTGCGCAAACATTACGCCCAGTCCAATCACTGGCGGCAAAAAGTCGCGGCCGACATAGAGATGTTGGCAAAATCCAGGCCGACGGCGGTCAATTTGTTTTGGGCATTGGATCAGATGAAGGCCAAGCTGGCCAAACCGCTTGATAATCCCCCGGCGGCTATCCTGGCCTGCGCGGAAAAAATCCAGGCCGACGATCTTGCCGCCAATCGTAAGATGGGCGAATTCGGCGCCGATGTTCTGGCCGGAGCCAAAGGCGTGATGACGCATTGCAATGCCGGGGCTTTGGCAACCGGCGGCTACGGCACGGCGCTGGGCGTCATTCGTAGCGCTTTTAACAGAGCTCCGATAAAAGTCTATGCCGGCGAAACCCGGCCCTGGCTGCAAGGCGCAAGGCTGACCGTTTGGGAATTGGCTCAGGACGGCATCCCGGCGACCCTGATCGCCGATTCGGCAGCGGCCTGGTTGATGAAGTCGGGCGCTATCGACTGGATAGTGGTCGGTGCCGACCGCATAGCAGCTAATGGCGACGCGGCCAACAAAATCGGCACTTATTCGTTGGCTGTACTGGCAAAACAGCATGGCGTAAAGTTGATGGTGGCGGCGCCGACCACGACTATCGACTGGACTATGCCCAGCGGCGACCTGATAGAAATCGAGCAGCGCAATCCGAACGAATTGTTGCCCGCTTGCTATATCCACGAGGGTTCGTTGGTCAGTGCCTGGAATCCGGTCTTTGACGTGACTCCGGCGGAACTGATTGCGGCGATTGTGACCGAGCGCGGCGTGGTATTGAATCCGGCCGGGCAAGGCGTGGGAGGTTTAAGACATGCAATTTGATAAGAAAGGCAACAACCCGGTACTGGCCGTCGGCTTTTTGTTTAAGGGCCTGAAATTATTGACCAGCCCGGAATTGCGCAAATTCATCATCATCCCGATGTTGATTAACGTGGTGCTGTACAGCGCCGCCTTGACCTTGGGTTATTTTTATATATCGGATTTGATCGACCAATTCATCCCCGGCTGGCTGCATTGGTTGAGCTGGGTATTATGGCCGCTGTTTTTTATCAGCTTTTTTATCGCCGGTTTTTTCACCTTTACGGTGCTGGCGAATCTGCTGGCAGCGCCTTTTTACGGCAAGTTATCGGCAAAAACGCTGGCAATGGTCAGCGGAAAGCCCCTGTCAGCTGCCGAACAGCCTTTAGTTAAAGTTCTTTTTGCGGAATCAAAGCGCATGGGCTATTTGGGGACTCGAGCCTTGCCATTGCTGGTCTTGTCGATCATCCCCGGCATCAATGTAATTGCGCCTTTTTTATGGGCGCTGTTCGGGGCCTGGGGCATGGCGCTGGAATACATGGCTTATCCGCTGGAAAACCAGGGCGTGTTGTTTTCCGAGCAGAAAGAGCTGGTTAAAAGCGTCAGGCTGGGCGCGTTAAGCTTTGGCGGGCTGGCCGTGCTGGGGCTTACCATTCCGTTGCTGAATATTATCGTCGCCCCGGCTGCGGTGATTGGGGCTACGCTTTATTTTAATGAGGTTAAGCGGGATTGAACTGACAATGGTAAAGTGTTTGTTAGATATTAACGCACCTAAAAAGGTGTCTATTTGTAGTTAGCGTTGTTGAGACAGCGTTGACATTACCGGCTTGGAGGTAAAGGCGCACATTGAAATTCACGTTGCAATCTCGTTTGGGTTGGAAATCTTCGCTTCTGTTCTTAGTGCAACATCTATCGCAGTGGAGGTAACTATGGAAAATTCAATCGCTATGTTCAGTAAAGTTATGGCATGTGTTTGGTGCGGAATCGCGTTCCTGCGGAGCTCTGGGAGAAAAATTCCAACCCAAATGAGAGATAGGCGTGTTTTTAGATGAGCTGCCTTCCAAGAGTGAATGCAAGTCATGTAGGGTACGCTGTGCGTACCATTAATGCCGAACACCGAAAGGTACGCACAGCGTACCCTACATAGCTTACAACTATATTGTTAATTACCGGAGTTTTCCGCATGGAACAAATTATTAATCTTCATATTGAAAAACTGCCTGAAGGAGTTTATTTAGCTACCTCGGACGATATTTCCGGTTTGATCGCCCAGGGACGAACAATAACCGAAACCTTGGAAATTGCGCGTGACGTAGCTAAGAAGCTTCTCGAGGCGCAAGCCGAGCACCATCAACTTTCCAATCTCAAGCAAACTGAGGATTCATTCGATTATCCACTGGTTGTGGGCAGCTAAATGGGACAGTTGGGTGGTTTTTGTTATCGTGAAATCGTCAAGCGATTAAAGCAATTAGGGTTTCAATTCGACAGGCAGGCCGCAGGCAGCCACGAGATTTGGTACAACCCAAGCACCAGCCGTTATACAACAATACCCAATCATCCAGGCGATATGCCGGAAGGCACTTTGCGTGCGATTTTGAAGCAAGCGGGTATTTCCGTTACCGAGTTCTTATCCCGATAGATGGGTAGCAGAATAGGCTAAGCTGCCTCTTCTATTAAGAATAATTTTAGCCATAAAACCCAATGAAATTCGCCATTCAAGTTAACGCCAGCCCTTACCAATCCAATGCCGGGTATACCGCCTATCAATTTATCAATGCCGCTTTGGCAGCGGGGCATGAGGTGTTCCGGGTGTTTTTTTATCACGACGGCATTTACCACGCGTTCAAATACGCCACGCCGCCGGATGACGAACTCCAGTTCACCGCGCAATGGAGCGAGCTGGCAAGACTCCATCAGATTGACTTAGTGGTGTGCATTTCCGCCGCGCAACGGCGCGGCTTGTTATGCAGCGACGAGGCCCAGCGGCAGGGCAAACAGGATAACGATCTGGCCGATGGCTTTCGCATTTCCGGTTTGGGGCAACTGGTCGAGGCTACATTGGAAGCCGACCGCTTTATCGTATTCGGGTGAGGGCATGAAGAGTTATTTATTCGTACTACGCAAACCGCCGCACAGCGGGGCTCAGGTTCAAGAAATGCTGGATATTATTCTGACCACCGCCGCGTTCGATCAGCATGTCAGTATTTTGTTGCTGGACGATGGTGTGTTTCAGCTGAAAAACGGCCAGAACCCTGAAATCGCGGGCATGAAAGATACCGCAGTCATTTTTAAGGCGCTGGAAATCTACGATGTTAACGACATCTACACCGAAGTGGAGTCGCTACAGGAACGCGGTTTAAAGCCGGGCGACTTGTGTTTGCCGGTGCAAGAGTTTTACCGGAAAGACATAGCAGGATTGATGAAGCGGTTTGATGTGGTGTTTGCTGGGTAGAATAGACTGTCATCAAGAATAATGTTGTGGGGGCGACTTCAGTCGCCCAGTCTATAATCATCCTTTGGTCTATGGGCGACTGAAGTCGCCCCCACAAACTAAAGCCCCTACAATCAGTTAGGTTCAGCCATTATGCCCAGAGATGACTTACATAAAGGACGAGTTTCGCTCGCTTACAATGCTTACTTTGTAACGACTGTAACCCAAAATAGAATTCCGTATTTTCAGGACTTCTATTGTGCAAGACTGTTAGTCACAGAAATGCGCAGGCTGCATGAAGAAAATCAACTTGCGTCATTGGCATGGGTAATTATGCCCGACCATTTGCACTGGCTATTCCAATTGCAGGAAGATCAGAATTTATCCGAAATTGTACGGCTGCTTAAAGGGCGTTCGGCACATAGCGTTAACCACTATTTGCAACGGCAAGGTTCAGTTTGGGATAGAGCTTTTCATGACCACGCGCTAAGAAAAGACGAAGACATCAAGAACATCGCTCGTTATATTGTGGCTAACCCTTTGCGAGCAAAACTGGTTGAAAAGCTGGATGATTATCCGCTGTGGGATGCTGTTTGGTTGTAGATGATCAAGTATATGTGGGGGCGACTTCAGTCGCCCATAGTGTTATACAAGGCGACTAAAGTCGCCCCCACAATCTGTTGATTAACCAGTCAGTTTCTTATACTTCAACCGATGCGGATTATCCGCATCGCTACCCAGGCGGCGATGGCGGTCGGCCTCGTAATCTTCATAGTTACCCTCGAACCAGACCACGTTACTGTCGCCTTCAAACGCCAACATATGCGTGGCGATCCGATCCAGGAACCAGCGGTCATGCGAAATGACCACCGCGCAACCGGGGAAAGCCAGCAAGGCTTCTTCCAACGCGCGCAGGGTTTCAACGTCCAGATCGTTGGTCGGCTCATCGAGCAACAGCACGTTGCCGCCGGTTTTCAGCAGCTTGGCTAAATGCACGCGGTTGCGTTCGCCGCCGGAAAGATCGCCGATACGTTTGCCCTGGTCTGCACCTTTAAAGTTAAAACGGCCGACATAGGCGCGGGACGGCGTTTCATACTTGCCGACCGTAATCAGATCCAGACCGTCGGAAATTTCATCGAACACGGTTTTTTTCGGATCCAGGTCATCGCGCAACTGATCGACATAGGCGAGTTGAACAGTTTGGCCCAGCGTCAAGGTGCCGGAATCGGGCTGGTCGACACCAGCCATCATGCGGAACAGTGTAGTTTTACCCGCGCCGTTCGGGCCGATAATGCCGACGATGCCGCCGGGCGGCAGTTTAAAACTCAAGCCGTTAATTAACAGCTTGTCGCCGAAAGCCTTGCTGATGTTGTCGGCCTCAATCACCACGTCGCCCAAACGGGGGCCTGGCGGAATATAAATTTCCTGCGTCTCGTTACGTTTTTGCACGTCGGATGAAGACAGCTCTTCAAAGCGAGCCAATCGGGCCTTGCTTTTGGCATGGCGGCCTTTGGGGCTGGAGCGTACCCATTCCAACTCTTCTTTCATGGCTTTTTGGCGGGAAGATTCCTGTTTTTCTTCCTGCAACAAGCGGTTGCTTTTTTGTTCCAGCCAGCTGGAGTAATTGCCTTCCCACGGAATGCCGGAGCCTCTGTCCAGTTCCAGAATCCAACCGGCCACATTGTCCAGGAAGTAACGGTCATGGGTTACCGCAACCACGGTGCCCGGATAATCGTGTAGGAATCTTTCCAGCCAGGCGACCGATTCCGCGTCCAAATGGTTGGTCGGCTCGTCCAACAACAGCATGTCGGGGTTGGACAGCAATAAGCGGCACAACGCTACGCGGCGCTTTTCACCGCCTGACAGTTTGGTTACATCGGCATCCCAATCGGGCAAGCGCAACGCGTCGGCGGCGACTTCGAGCTTGCGGTCCAGGTTATGGCCGTCGCAAGCGTTGATGAAGTCTTCCAGGAACGCTTGTTCGGCGGCCAGTTTGTCGAAGTCGGCATCGGGCAGCGCGTAAGCGGCATAGACGGCGTCGAGTTTCGCCAAGGTTTCCTTGATTTCCGCAACCGCTTCTTCGACATTGCCGCGCACGGTTTTATTGGGGTCGAGTTGCGGCTCTTGCGGCAGGTAGCCGATTTTAATGCCTTTGAGCGGGATAGCTTCGCCCTCGATTTCCTTGTCGATGCCCGCCATGATGCGCAGCAGTGTTGATTTACCCGAGCCGTTCAAGCCCAATACGCCGATTTTTGCGCCGGGGAAAAACGACAGCGAGATGTCCTTGAGGATGTATTTTTTGGGCGGGACAATCTTGCCGACCCGGTTCATTGAGTATATGTATTGCGCCATAATGTTTTAGTTTGTCGGTTTAAGGTTGATAGAGAGTGCCGGAAATAGGCGCCTTGGGCGCAGCTTCCGCTCCCGCTCACGCTAAGTAGGTAACGCGATGTCGGCTATTATTCCATGTTATCCGGCAATTTTTAAGCGTTATAGTGCTTTATTGGAATGCGATAGCGCGGAAGGTCGATGCACGATACCAATAAAAACGATTAAGCATTGGGGTTTTCGAACGCGCCGGGTCCTTCAGTTCTGAAGCAGCCATTTCGGCGTTGGGAGGGGAACAGTTTTGACTTGATAGTATTTGCACACAGCAACAATCAGTCACTTAGCGATTCCTTTAAATGTGCCGCTTGAAGTCTGACAATTGATTGTAAGTTATTGATAGTTTATAAAATTATTGATTTGTTAAGTTTTTGTACAATTTAACAAAATACTAATAAAAACCGCAGCTAAGCGGTAAATAAAACAATCAATCCACAGAGTTATCCACAGCTTTTGTGAATAACTTTGGGGTATGTTAAACACTATATTTTGGTGTGAAATAATGTTTCTGTGAATAAAAACGGGCAGGTTTATTAAAGATTCGGCAAATATTGGGGAAGGTGTTGACGAATGTCACTGGTACTGAGCATGGTGATTTCTTTATCGAGTTCGAAACGAACCAGCTTTTTAATCTGTTCCGGCAGATGGCTGCGCAGCAAACCGAGAAAAGAGGGTCCGGCAACAATCAGCAGTTGACCAAATCGGTTTGCGTTGTGCGCGTCTTCCAGATATTGGGCGACGCGATGCGCAAAATTATCCGCTTCGTGTTTTTTCGGATCGGTGGGTTGTTCAAAGGCGTGTCCGCCTCCACCGACGCTTTTGATCTTTCCCGGTAGGTCTGAGGTTATTTCCCGGTCATGCAAACGACCTTCGGTATGAGAAAAGTCTTCGATTTCTTCTAAGGGTGAAGAGGGCGTGTCGGCAGTAAAAATGCGTGCGCGAGTATTGTCGGCAACGAGTATCCAGGTTAATTTCATGATTGTTCCCTCTGCGGCGATTTTGTTGAAGGTGCATATTATTTGCAAAAACCGTTAAATCTAAAAAGCATCCGGTTTTGTTCTGCTGGCTGTAGGATAGAGAAATCAAGTTCTTCAAACAATAAGTAGTAATACCAAGCGGGTGAAGCCTGTGAAGACTTCGGTAATCGTTTTATGCTTTTAGCGCCGCGCTTTCTTTCATGCAAAGCAAAAAGGCCTGTCCGTAACATGGCGCGGACAAGCCTTTGATTAATCGGTTTTTGACAAGCGCATTCAGGCTTTGCACACAGCAACAATCAGTGACTTAGCGTCGCTTTTGAATGAGCGGCATAAAGTCCGATAAAGCAGATGTAAGTGATTGATAGTTTATGAGATTATGGATTTGTTGCATTTTTGTACGATTTAACAAAACACCAATAAAAACCGCAGCTAAGCGATAAGCAGAACAATTAATGCACAGAGTTATCCACAGATTTTGTGAATAACTGACGGGTCTATGATTAACAATCGGTTGGCAACATAAAACGCTTTAGAACGATGGCAGTTAGTACTCAGTCAATCTTATTTTGTCTGTTGATAATTTAATTGTGAGAGCGGCTTTTCTTCATTTGACATTATAAACTTGACTGAGTACTGGCTTTAATTCCTGAAATAGTTATTCAGCGCCATGCCCGTCTTGAACGTAGCCGAAGGAAGGGGAACTTTCGAATCAAGCGGGATAGAGCGTATTGCTCGATTCGGAAAAATGTCCCATCTGTGTCAAAACGTTGCCCGTTAGACCTTCCAGGTTTTAAAAACCTGGAAGGTCTGTATATCGCACGTTTCTCGCGACAGCCCGCAGACACTTGTGCATAACGATGAGCGCAGAGCATGGGAAAGATGAGTTTATGTTTCGGAAAGTTATTACCGACCATATCCTAAGTTAACTGTTTTACGATTGCCATTATGTTGGTCGCACGAAAATCTTGCGGACGGGGTAAAATATCGCATCCGGCATAATAGTAAATCTGAATCAACTTTCTAATCTTCATGCAGCCAGCTTTTGTCCATTTAAGACTCCACACCGAATTTTCCCTGGTCGACGGGATCGTCAAAATAAAGCCCTTGGTCAAGCGTTTGGCCGAGTTAAATATGCCTGCGATTGCGATTACCGAGCACGCTAACCTGTTCTCGCTGGTTAAGGTTTATAAAGCAGCGTTAGGGCAGGGCATCAAGGCGATAGCCGGTTCCGATGTGCTGGTTTTTAATCCCGAAGACCCCGCGACGCCGTATCGCCTGACCTTGCTGGTCAATAACCATGCCGGTTACATCACCCTGACCGAGCTGATCTCAAAAGCGTATCAGGAAGGCCAGCACCAAGGCGTGCCGATGCTCAGGCAGGAGTGGATAGAAGCCAATCATAACGGCCTGATTGCGTTGTCCGGCGCGATGAGCGGGGAGATAGGCAAGGCGCTGCTGGCTGAGAACTTTGATGCGGCCAAGCGCTTGGCCGCGTTTTGGGGCGGCTTGTTCGAGCAAAGCTTTTACCTGGAATTGCAGCGGGTCGGCAAGCCGGAAGAGGAGCGTTATATCGCCGCCGCCGTCGAGCTGGCGCTGGCCACCGACTTACCGGTGGTGGCGACCAATGACGTGCGCTTTGTTCATCAACAGGATTTTGCCGCCCATGAAGTGCGGGTTTGCATCAATCAGGGCCGGGTGCTGGACGATACCCGTCGGCCCAAGGATTACACCGATCAGCAATATTTACGTAGCGTCGAGGAAATGCAGGCGCTGTTCGCCGATATACCGGAGGCCTTGGAAAACACTGTAGAAATTGCCAAGCGCTGCAATTTAAAGTTGACGCTGGGCCAAAACTTCCTGCCCGATTTTCCGGTGCCCGAAGGTATGAATCTGGGCGAGTTTATGGCCGATGAGTCGATGAAAGGCCTGGAAGAGCGTTTGCAGCATTATCCGGCGGTGGGCAAGGGCACGGATGAGGAAAACCGGCGCGTTTATTACGACCGCCTGGATTTCGAGTTGAAAATGATTACCCAGATGGGTTTTCCCGGCTATTTCATGATCGTTGCCGATTTTATCCAATGGGCTAAAAACAATTTGATTCCAGTCGGACCGGGGCGGGGATCGGGCGCGGGCTCGTTGGTGGCGTATGCGCTGAAAATTACCGACCTGGACCCTATCGAATTCGACCTGCTGTTCGAACGGTTCTTGAATCCCGAGCGGGTTTCTATGCCCGACTTCGACGTGGATTTCTGCATGGATCGCCGCGACGAGGTGATCGATTACGTCGCCCGCAATTACGGCCGGGATCATGTGGCGCAGATCATCACCTACGGTTCGATGGCGGCCAAAGCGGTTATCCGCGATGTCGGCCGGGTGCTGGGTTTCGGTTACGGTTTTGTCGATCGCTTGTCCAAGCTGGTTCCGTTTGAAATCGGCATGACGCTGACCAAGGCGCTAAAAGACAGCCCGGAACTGAAACAGCTTTACGACACCGAAGAGGAAGTTAAAAGCCTGATCGATATGGCGCTATCGCTGGAAGGCACGTCCAGGAACGCCGGAAAACACGCCGGCGGGGTGGTGATTTCGCCGACCAAGCTGACCGACTTTACGCCGCTGTATTGCGATCAGGACGGCAATAACCTGGTTACCCAGTTCGACAAGGACGACGTCGAAGCGGTCGGTCTGGTCAAATTCGACTTTTTGGGCTTACGCACCCTGACCATTATCGACTGGGCCTTGCAGGACATTAATGCCAAACAACAGAAACTGGGCAAGCCGCCGGTCGATATAACCACCATTCCCCGAGATGATCCTGACTCATACAAGCTGCTGACCAACGCCCAGACCACCGCCGTGTTCCAGCTCGAATCGCGCGGCATGAAGGAGCTGATCAAAAAACTGAAACCCGACTGCTTCGACGACATCATCGCGCTGGTCGCGCTGTTCCGTCCGGGGCCTTTGGAATCGGGCATGGTCGACGATTACATCAACGTCAAGCACGGCGCTAAAGCCGAGTATGCGCATCCGCTGTTGGAGCCGATTTTGAAGCCCACCAACGGCGTTATTTTGTATCAGGAGCAGGTGATGCAAATCGCCCGTGAAATGGCGCTGTATACGCTGGGCGGAGCGGATATGCTGCGCCGGGCGATGGGTAAGAAAAAGCCGGAGGAAATGGCCAAGGAGCGGGACAAATTCATGTCCGGCTCGGTGCAAAATCAGGTTGACGAAAAAATCGCCACCTATGTGTTCGATTTGATGGAGAAATTCGCCGGTTACGGTTTCAACAAATCGCATTCAGCCGCTTACGCGCTGGTTGCTTATCAAACCGCTTGGCTGAAAGCCCATTACCAGCCCGAGTTCATGGCCGCGGTGATGTCCGCCGATATGGACAACACCGATAAAGTGGTGATCCTGATTGAAGAATGCAGGCAGATGAAGTTGGACATTTGTCCGCCTACGATCAATGTTTCAAAATACAAATTCACCGTTAACGACGCAGGACAAATCGTGTACGGCCTGGGCGCGCTAAAGGGAGTAGGCGAAGCGGCCATTGAAGAAATGCTGGTCGAGCGGGAAGCAAACGGGCCGTTTTCCGGCTTGTACGATTTATGCAAGCGGGTCGATTTGCGCAAATTCAATCGGCGGGTGCTGGAAGCCTTGATACGCGCCGGGGCTTTCGATGAGTTCGACGATAACCGGGCCGGGCATTTGGCCGAGTTGCCGACAGTATTAAAAGTCGCCGAGCAGCACGGCAAAAATGCGCAAACCGGTCAGAACGATTTGTTCGGTCTGGCCGTTAATGTTGAAAATATCGACGCTGCTCATGCTTATGCCACAGTGGTTGAGTCGTGGTCGGAAAATGAGCGGCTGGCGGCGGAAAAGCTGGTGTTGGGCTTGTTTTTGACCGGGCATCCGATCAACCAATACGAGGCTGAATTAAGGCAGTTTACCAACGGCACTATCGAGTCGTTGCTGGCCAATGTGGAACGCTCCAAAAGCAGGAAGATGGAAGCCCGAACCGCCGGTCTGGTCGTCGAAGTGCGCACCCGTCAGACCAAGAACGGCAAAACGATGGGCTTTGCGACCATTGATGATAGAACCGGAAGGCTTGAAATTGCGGCGTTTGGCGAAGTTTACGAAAAATACCGGGGCATTTTTTCCCGCGACAGCCTGTTGATAGCCGAAGGTGCATTGGGAATTGATGATTATTTGGGAACGCTGCGCTTGACGGTAGAAAAGCTGTACAGCATGGAGCAGGCCAGGGAGGCTTTTGCCAGAAGCATCCAGTTGGTATGGAATGCGCTAGATGGCGATGATTTTGCGGCGAAGTTGATTGCCGTTCTGGAACCATTTAAAGGCGGCGGTTGTCCGGTGGGTATCAGTTATACGTCAAAGGTTGCAAAAGCGGGTTTACAGTTGGGCGATGAGTGGCGCGTCCATCCCACCGATGAACTGGTGGCGCGATTGAGGGCGTTGCTGGGAAGCGAGGCTGTTGAGGTTAAGTATAGGTAGAAAGTATGTAGAATGAATTCACCACGAAGGCACGAAGTTTTTATTTTCTTCGCGAACTTCGCGGTGAATTTTTTTGAGTTGGCGGTTGGCGGGTAAAACAACATGGCCCATCAATCGCGCCGATCCACTCGCTATTCCGTTTCTTGCCTTACCGCTTCAACCGGTCTTGGCGCTGCTTCAGCTACCGGTTTTGGTGCCGGAGCGGGTTCAACGGTAGCGGTCGGTTTTTCGGCTTCTGAATCCCGGTAGCCGGTATTATCCTGGCTGGGGACATTAGCCGGAGCTTCCGGACGTTCGGTTCTTTCCGCTCTTTGTGCAAAGTCATTGTCATAAGAACGGGGGGCCGGACGCGACTCGTCACTGCTTTCTCCGGACGCTTCATACGCGGCATTCGAATCGCCATCTGTTTCAGGCTTTTTGTAGTTGGGATTACGCGGTCTTCTGCGATTCGGCCCTCTTCTGGCATTGTTTCTTTTGGGATGTTCTCCGGCAGTAGCAGGAGCCTGTTCCGGCGCGCTTGACACAATTTCGCTAACCTCGACAGCTTCACTTTTAACGGTCTCGGTTTTTGTTACAGGCGGATTAGCCGGGTCGAGATTGCGTTTTACGTTTCTGCCTTGACCGCGCGGCGGACGGTTTGGACGTGGCGCGTCCGGATTTTGTTCCGGTTTTAATTTTGGCGCATGTCCTTGTTCAGGCGCTTGCACTTGTTCCTGATTCGGATGTTGTCCGCGGCCTTGACCACGTCCGCGTCCGCGGCCTCTGTCCTGATTTTGACCTTGGCCTTGACCTTGACCTTGTCTGTTGCCTCGGTTTTTGTTCGGCTGGCCCTCGTCGACCGGCTTGGCTCGTTCAGTGCTTTGTTGAACGGCGACCGTTACCTTTGCTTTAGGGGCTGTGCTGGTGCCGGGGCCTATCAGTTTATGCCAGAAGCGTTGAATCAGGCTGGCCGATTCGCTTTTGTTTTGCACCGGTGCAGGAGAATCGTGCAGGAATTCCTTGACGGCCGCTTTCGTGGTGCTTGGTTTTACTTGCTGGGCAAATTCAGGGATAGTGATGTCTTCGGCTTTGATTTGCAAGTAACTGGCTTTATTGTCGCCGGACTCTTTTTCCTTGATGCGCTCAATGTCATAGGCCGGTGTTTCCAAATGCTTGCTGGGCAGAATGACAATGCCGACTTTCAGGCGGTTTTCAATTTGCTCAATGGCGCTACGTTTTTCGTTTAACAGGAAAGTCGCGCACTCAATCGGCAGGTGGGCAATGACTTTTTCGGTGCCTTTCTTCATCGCTTCTTCTTCAAGAATACGCAATACCGAAAGCGCGACCGATTCTACATTGCGAATCGTACCCTGGCCTTTGCAACGCGGGCACGGCAATTGCGTCGAGTCGCCGAGCGAAGGCCGCATTCTTTGTCTGGACATTTCCAGTAGGCCGAAACGCGAGATGCGGCTGGTCTGAATGCGGGCGCGGTCGATTTTAAGCGCGTCGCGCAGGTGATTTTCAACGGTTTTCTGGTTCTTATTGGACATCATGTCGATGAAGTCGATAACAAACAGGCCGCCCAAGTCGCGCAATCTCAGTTGGCGGGCAATTTCGTCGGCCGCTTCCAGATTGGTATTCAGCGCGGTTTCTTCGATGTCGCTGCCTTTGGTGGCGCGTGCCGAGTTGATGTCGATGGAGGTCAGCGCTTCGGTATGATCGATAACCAATGATCCACCGGACGGCAAGGATACTTCCCGACCGTAAGCGACTTCAATCTGGGATTCAATCTGGTAACGGTTAAACAGCGGAACGGCATCCTGATACAGTTTCGCCTTGGGCAAAAAGTGCGGCATGACTTGTTTCAAGAAGTTTTGCACCAGTTTGAAAGCGTCTTCATTGTCGATCAGTATCTCGTCGATATTGCCGCGCAAATGGTCGCGCAAAGCCCTGATGATAACGTTGCTTTCCTGAAACACCAGAAACGGGGCTGAATGTTCGCTGGCAGAGCGCTCTATGGCTTCCCAGAGTTGCAGCAAATAATTTAAGTCCCATTGCAATTCTTCGACATTTTTGCCGCATCCTGCCGTTCTAACAATGAGTCCCATGGTTTCAGGGATCTCAAGTGCGGCCATCACTTCACGCAGGTCGCTGCGGGTTTCGCCTTCGATGCGGCGGGAAATACCGCCCGCTTTAGGATTGTTTGGCATCAGCACCAGATAGGTGCCGGCCAGGCTGATATAGGTGGTTAAAGCCGCGCCTTTGTTGCCGCGTTCTTCTTTTTCAATCTGAACAACGATTTCCTGGCCTTCTTTAATCAGGTCTTTTATGGCTGGACGGCGGCCGTCGTTTTCGACGCCTTCTTGTAGGTGACGGTAGAGCGGAGAGATTTCTTTGAAAGGTAAAAAACCGTGTTTTTCTGCGCCGTAGTTTACAAAGGCGGCTTCCAAACTGGGTTCTACGTGGGTTACTATGCCTTTGTAAATGTTTGATTTTTTTTGTTCTTTCGAAGGTACTTCTATGTCAAAATCATACAGTTTTTGACCGTCTACCAAAGCGACTCGCAGTTCTTCCGGTTGCGTAGCGTTGATAAGCATTCTTTTCATTCAATATTCCTTGTTGTGTCCTGCTCCATGGTCAGATTTTACTGAACAGACTGGTTTGGGTCATCGTGTTTGTGGAGAAGGGCCTGCTAAAGCCGCTCCGACATAACTTAGTTTTTTACGGATTTAATGTTCCGTTTCTGCGTGTTGTAATGGGTATCCCGCTCTTCACTTAGGTGAAGGCCGTGGATAGTCGCACGGGCAGAGTCTAAGCAAATAATATTCTTTCTTCAGTCTTAGTTGTAAATTCCGTCTTAAACAGGAGTTATAAATCGTTCGTCTAGGGTCGAACGATGAACCCGAAAATCTTAAAATGATGAGCCAGCGTGGGATTAATCGCTACGTTAATCATCATCGAGTATTGCTCCAAGGCAGTTTTGTTAGTAAAAACCGCAGAGCAAGAGCATGTTTTTTATATTAAAAAAACCTGCTTAATATAGCAATCTTATTGCTATACATCAATTTAAAGAATCAATCATAAGCAGATGCTGGTATTATTTACCCATGAATAGTGAAGAAAAAACCGTAACACCCAAAGTTCAACTGGTCGAAATTACCGAAGAGAATTGCGATCAACGCTTGGATAATTTTTTAATTGCCCGCTTGAAGGGCGTACCTAAAAGCCGAATTTACCGTATCGTTCGTAAAGGTGAAGTGAGGGTTAATAAGGGACGCGTCGATGTTAAATATCGTCTGGCGACCGGCGATATTGTCAGAATTCCGCCGGTCAGAGTGGCCGAACGAAGCGAAGAGTCATATGTTCCTCAGGGTTTGCAAGCGGCATTGCAACAGGGCATTTTGTTTGAAGATGAGGGTTTCCTGATCGTCAACAAACCGGCCGGTTACGCAGTGCATGGCGGCAGCGGCGTGAGTTCCGGGATTATCGAAGGACTGCGTCTGTTAAGACCCGAAGCGCACTTTTTGGAGCTGGTGCATCGGCTCGATAAAGACACCTCCGGTTGTTTGATCATCGCCAAAAAGCGTAGCGCGCTGAAATTGTTGCATGAGTTGTTTCGCGACAATCATATCCATAAAACCTATGTAGCTTTGCTGGCAGGGCAATGGGCCAGGAAAAAGCTGGTGGTCAATGCGCCTTTGCTGAAAAATGTCGCCAAAGGCGGCGAGCGCATGGTGGTGATTAGCCCGGCCGGTAAAGAGGCCGAGACGCTGTTTCGGCGCTTGACATTATTCGGCGACGCGACGCTGGTTGAGGCCTCGCCAAAAACCGGACGGACCCATCAAATACGGGTTCATGCCGCGAGTCTTGGGCATCCGATCGTCGGCGACGAACGTTATGGACGGGATGAAATTAACCAGAAATTTAAAGGCCGGGGCTATAAACGCATGTTCCTGCATGCGGAAAAGTTAAAATTTCAGCATCCGGTTTCCGGTGTGCCGTTAACCATTTTGGCGCCTCTGCCGCCGCAATTGGAAGATTTGTTAAAACATGAACAACAAGTTTGATTTAATCATATTCGACTGGGACGGCACCCTGATCGATTCGATAGACTGGATCGTACATTGCCTGCAAACGGCGGGTAAGCACTGCGGCTGCGGCATCCCTGAGCCTCAGGCGGCAAAAGACGTGATCGGCCTGAGCATTACCAAGGCCTGCGCCAAGCTGTTTCCCGGCGTCGACCAGGAAACGCTGAGCCGATTGACGGACTGCTATCAGCAAACGTATTTGTCCAGACAGCTGGATCGGGGCGATTTATTTCCCGGCGTTTACGATATGTTGGTGGAACTGAAACAGGCCGGTTATCAACTGGCCGTCGCTACCGGAAAAACCAGAGCGGGCTTGGAGGAGGCACTACAGGCGACAGATACCGAAGCGCTGTTTTGCATCACCCGATGTTCCGATGAGACCGCCTCTAAGCCGGATCCGCTGATGCTGCACCAGATTATGCGGTACGCGAATGCGGCGAATGAACGGAGTTTAATGGTGGGCGATTCCACCCATGACTTGCAAATGGCGATGAATGCCCAAATATCGTCGATAGCAGTGTCGTGCGGAGCGCATCCGGAACACATATTGCAGCGCTACAATCCGTTGATGTGCTTACAGCAGCCGGCGGAATTACTGAATATTATTAGAGGTTAACAAGGCATGGACAATCAGAACAAAGCAGATGTTACACGGGAATCCGGTTGGGAGCGGGAGGTTCTTGAAAAACTGGCGCTGGCCGCAATCACCGAGCAAACCCGGGCAAGGCGCTGGAGCGTTTTTTTTAAGAGCTTGATGTTTGTGTATTTGATCGCCGTGTTCGGCGTGGCCATGTATCCAAAGCTCAGTAAGGATATTGGCGTTGACAGCAAGGATCATACCGCCGTTATCGATGTGGTCGGCATGATTGCCGAAGGCAAAGAGGCTAATGCCGACAGCATTATCGAAAGCTTGAGAAATGCGGTCAAAGACAAGCACACCAAAGGCATCATCCTGCATGCCAACTCGCCGGGCGGCAGCCCCGTGCAGTCGTCTTATGTCTATGAGGAAATCAGGAAAACCAAAAAAGAACACCCTGAGTTGCCGATTTATGCCGTGGTCAGCGATATTTGCGCGTCGGGTTGCTATTTTATTGTCTCGGCCAGCGACAAAATTTTTGTCAATCCCTCCAGTCTGGTCGGTTCCATCGGCGTACTGATGGACGGTTTCGGCTTTGTCGACGGCATGCAAAAACTGGGCGTAGAGCGGCGCTTGTTCACGGCCGGCGCACATAAAGCCATGCTCGATCCTTTTTCGCCGTCTAAAGAAGACGAAACGCAGTATATACAAGGTCTGCTAAACCAAGTGCATCAGCAATTTATCGGCGCGGTTAAAGCCGGTCGCGGCGACCGGCTTAAAGAAAATCCCGACATGTTCTCAGGACTGGTCTGGACAGGTGAAGAAGGCGTGAAACTGGGCATCGTTGACGGCGTCGGCAATCAGGATTATGTCGCCAAGGAGCTGATCGGCGCGGAAACACAGGTTGATTTCAGTCGTCAGGAGCACTTGCTGGATAAGATCGCAGGCAAGTTGGGCGCATCTTTCGGGCAAACAATAGGCAGCTTGGTTCAGGGCGTATCGTTACGCTAAAGGTTCAGCATCGATTCAGGGTGATCGGCTAAAATGCTTATCACCCGATAATCCTAAAAACCGCAACTTGTCCACGAAAAGCACGAAGGACGCGAACTGAATCAGTAGAGCTTATTCACGCTTCGGAGCGCTCTACAATTTGGTGTTTTTCGTGGATCAAATAATTTTTAGCGGTTTAAGGGATGAAGAAATTACAAAAATACCGTTTATTGATGCAAGACGCGGGGAGATGCAGGGTGGATAAGCGTAGCGCATCCACCTATAGCTGATAAGGGCGGATCCGCTTATCCGCTCTACAATTAAAATCGGTATGTTTACAGTTTCTCTCTCCCTAAGTTGAACAAATATTTTGCACTTGGATTGCCCATGAGAAATTTGCTTAAAGTAGTCGTCGTCAGCTTGCTGTTTTCCAATAGCTGTTTTGCAGATAATAACCGGTTGGCAACCATCAGTTTGGACGACGCAACCAAGCAAATCATCGAAGGCACCTACAACAAGGTGCTTGGCGCGCAAACGGAAATCATTGACGGCAAAGCCGTCCATATCATTAAAGTGCTGACCCCTGACGGCCGTATCCGGTATTACAAAATCGATGCGGAAACCGGCCAATTAGTTAACTAAGCTCGATAGACGAAAAACATGCGCATTCTAGTTGTTGAAGATGAAGTAAAACTTTGCGAACAAATTCAGCAGTTCTTCGCCGATAAAGGTTTTGCCGTTGATACTGCAAACACCGGTCAAGACGGCTATTTCATGGGCAAGGAATACCCGATTGATGCGGCTGTAATCGACCTTGGCCTGCCCGATTTTTCCGGTATAGAACTGATCAAGCGCTTGCGTAAAGATAAGGTGACCGTGCCCATCCTGATTTTAACCGCTCGTAGCCGCTGGCAGGAAAAAGTAGAAGGGTTGGAAGCGGGAGCGGATGATTACCTGGTTAAACCGTTTCATTATGAAGAATTGCAGGCGAGGATTAACGCTTTGATAAGGCGGTCGGCCGGGGTGGCGCATCCGGTCTTAACCCACGACAATATCGAGCTGGATACCGTGGCTCAGGAAGTTACCGTATCCGGCGTCAAGCAGGAATTAACCGCTTACGAATACAAGGTGCTGGAGTACCTGATGTTCCGCAAGGGCGAAGTGGTTTCAAAATCGGTATTGACCGCCCACATTTACGATGAAGACTTTGACCGGGACAGCAATGTACTTGAGGTTTTTATCGGGCGATTAAGAAAAAAGCTCGATCCCGACGGCACGCGCAAACCCATTGAAACCTTGCGCGGACGGGGCTACCTGATTTCCGCCAAACACGATTGATTCGATTCTCAAGTCATATTTTGAAAAGTAAGTTCTTTTAATGAAACTTACGGTCCCCCGATTATCCCTAAAGGCCTTGGATGCAGGTTAAATCATTAAGCTTTCGACTGCTGGTTTCGGCAGGCCTTGTGCTTGCCGCATTTTTCGCGCTGGCTTCGGTGGTGCTTGAACAGGGCTTTCGCGAGAGCGCCGAACAGGCTTTAAAGGAAAAGTTGCAGGTTTACGTGTATTCGCTGTTATCGGCCGCCGAGCTTAAAAACTCCGGGGATTTAAGCATGCCGGCCAACTTGCCGGAACCGCAGTTTGCAACGCCCGGTTCCGGTCTTTACGGCTTTATACATTCGGCAAAAAAAAACCTGCTATGGCGTTCGCCGTCGGCCATCGGGCTTAATGTAACGCCCCCGCCGGAATTAATCGCAGGCAATTCCGCCTTTTTGTTGGCCGAGCACGGGCGTTACGCGCTGCATTACGCGGTCATCTGGAAAAATGTAGTCGGTGTCGAACGCGAATATATCTTTACCGTGACTGAAGATGCCCAGTTTGTCAGCAATCAGGTGGAGAGATTTAGAAAGACCTTAAGGGTCTGGCTATTGGCTTTAGGTTTGGTGCTGATATTTATTCAGCTGGCTTTATTGCGCTGGAGCATAAAGCCTTTACGGATTATCGTGAAAGATCTTGAGGCGATAGAAAAAGGCCGTAAAACCCATTTAGACGGCGACTATGCTACGGAATTGGAAGGTCTTGCCGGTACTCTTAACGCCTTTATCAACAGTGAGCGGGCGCATCTGGAACGTTATCGCAATGCGTTGGCGGACTTGGCGCACAGCCTGAAAACGCCGCTGTCGATATTGCGCGGCTGCGCCGAGTCTTTCAGCGTTAACAAGGAGACGGTAAAGGAACAGATTGTTCGCATGGATGAAATCGTCGAGTATCAATTACAGCGGGCGGCGGCCAAGGGCGAGCATAAAACCGCCGGCGCCGTGGATTTGTCGCTGATTATAAAAAAAATATGCGCATCGCTGGGCAAGGTTTATATCGATAAAAACATCAATTTCGATAGGGCCGTGCCGGAACAAAGCCTGATTTATTACGATGAAGGCGATCTGTACGAAATAGCCGGGAACCTGATGGATAACGCCTGCAAGTGGTGCCGCAGCACGGTGAAGGTTACCATTTCTCTGAATGCGCGCAAAGGCAGGCGGAATTTTGCGCTGTTGCTGGAGATTGAAGACGACGGGCCGGGAATCCCAGCCGGAAAATTGGCGGAAATTTTAAAAAGGGGCGTACGCGCCGACGAAAATATCCACGGGCACGGTATCGGCATGGCCGTCGTTTACGAATTAATCGGTCTGTTGGGCGGGCTGCTGGAAGGCAAAAAGAGCGAAACGCTGGGCGGCATGAAATGGAGTGTTTATTTGGCGTGATGGTTTGGACAGATTAGTTCCAGCCGATTTCAGGGCATGATAAAGCAGGGGAGTATAACCTGCTGTGTTGAGCAAGCTTACGACACCTGCTTCAACATCCCCAGGCCGTTAGGTTTTTTAACGACTTGCAGTTGGGCTTTAAAGCGCTTTTGCACGCCTTCAACATGGGAAATAACGCCGACGGTTTTGCCGTGGGTTTGCAGGCCTTCCAAGGTGCTGATGACGGTATAAAGCGTCTCCGCGTCCAGGTTGCCGAAGCCTTCATCGAGAAATAACGAATCCACCGACTTGCCGTTATTGGCCAATTCCGAAAGTCCCAGCGCCAGCGCCAGGCTCACCACAAAACTCTCGCCGCCGGACAAGGTCTTGGGCAGGCGGCGCGCATTGGCTTGATAAGTATCTTCAACTTCCAACGCTAAACCCTGTTCGCTGGGCATCTGCCGCAGATAATAACGGCCGCTGATTTTTTCCAGTACGGCATTGGTTTGGGACAATAGTCGGTCGGCGACCCGTTGTTGAACCCGGCGACGAAAAGCCATGCCGCTTTCCTCGGCTATTTGAGCGGCTTCGGCGCTGCACAGACGGGCAATTTCCTCTTGATCCTGTAATTGAGCCAGGATCGCGTCGGCTTTCTGTTGGTATTGCTTTTGCTCGTTCAACTGCTGTTCCAGGCGTTGCGCTTCCAGACCGGCTATCGTCAGCTTCTCGGTCACGCTTTTCAGCTGGGCATCGAGCTGCTCCGGGCTTAGTTCCGTTGCGACCGGCGCATTTTCGGCTTCCAATTCAAGCCGGCTTTTTTCCAGCTCTATGGTTTTGGCGTCAATCTCCTGTTCCAATTCGGCCAGATGCCGCTCCAGTTCCGGTTGGTGTTGCAACAGTTCCAGCGTTTCCGTCAGCTGGTGCAGGTCGGCAAATTGCGTTCCCTGTAACTTGCTTTGCAACGCCTGTTTCAGAGCGGCGAGTTCGGCTTCCAGTTTGGCAATCAGATGTTCCTTGTCGGCAATCAGTTTTTGCTTTTCGATCAATGCCAAGTGCAGGCCGACGATTTCTTCGCTTTGCAGTTGTTGGTTGTAGTGCTCAAGCTTTTCACTATATGCCGTTATTTCAGTCCGGCAATGCTCTACTTTTGCCTTCAATACGTCCAGTTCCTCGGTTAAGCTTTTTTGACGGAAAACATAGCTTTGATAGTCCTGGCGACGCGCATTCAGCCGGTCGAACAAGGCATCCTCTTTGCCTTTGGCGGGCATTTTTTCGCCCAGCGAGGCTAATTGCGCAAGCACCTTGTCGGCCAGTTGTTGCTCTTCCTGCTGGCAGGTAGCCAATGCCGCGGCGTAATCGATTTCTTCCTTGGGACGCTCCCGCCATTCGGTATCCAGTTGCCGAGAGTTTAGCTGTAAGCGTTCAACAGTGGCTTCGCCCTTGGCGATCAAGGCTTCCAGTTGTTCGATGCCGGCCTGTTTTTTTCGATAGTCGGCGGCCACGGCGGTAATGGTTTTTAATGCGCTGATTTCGGTCTTTAAGCGGTGTTGCAGCAACCCCAGTTTATTGATTTTCAGGTCTTCGCTGGCGGTGTTAAGCCGGTTGCACAAGGTTTGCCATTGAGATTTGATCTTGACCTGTTCTGTCTGATTGGCCTGATTTTTTTCCGCCTGTCTTCGCGTCGCTTTAAGCTGTTGTTCCAGCTTGGCGGCCGCTGCCGTTAAGGCCTTTATTTTCGCCTTTTGATCCGTCAAGGCTTGTTGGGAATTGGCTTCTTTCGGTGGGTGTTGGACATAGGGATGCTTCAATGCGCCGCATAAAAAACAAGGTTCGCCATCGACAAGATGCGGCCGGTCCGCGGCCATTTTTCTGAGCAACGTTTCACGGAACACAGCCGTTTCCAGCGTCAGTTTGATATTTTCTTCCCGGCCGGTTTCCTGTTTTAACGCCGCAAGCTCGGATTCCAGTTCCTCAATATCATGATTCGGCTGCTCTTTACGAGCAAAGATGCCGAAAAAGCTAAAACCGCTTTTGGTCAGCTTTTGGTAAGTTACAGCAAGGGTGTAGAGTGCCCGAAAATCCTTAACCCGCTCTTGCTGCTCTTGTTGAAACTCCTCAAGTTCAGCCAGATTCCTGCCCTGCGCCAGTCGTTCCAGCGCTTTTTTTGCCAGCGGCAGCTTGTGGTTTAACTCGGCAATTCTTTTATTTTCCTGGGCAATGGCGGAGCTGTTGTTTTTCAGCGATGCGGCCGTATTTTTGGACCATTTGGTGAATGTTTTTTGTTTTTCTTTCAACTCGGCCAGTTCAGCCCGGAGATTTTTTAACCGGCCTGTTTCGGGGAAACTTGCCAGCAACGATTCATCCGCGGCATGTTCTTCCAGCCATTTTGACGCCGTGGCAAGATGGGATGTTTTATCATCAATCTGCATGCCTAACGATTGCCATAGATCCGATTCCGATTGCCGCTGAGAACTAAGCTGACCTATCCGGGCCCTGATTTCGGATAGGGTTTGACCTTGTTCGGTAACCGATTTATGGGGCAATTGATCCGGAGCCGTTTTATCTGCGCCGATACGGTCTTGTATTTGCTTAAGTTCGCCGCGAAAGTCAGCGAGTATTGCTTTATCCTGATGAATATGGTGACTTTTTTCCTTGATTACAGCCAAATCATCTTTAAACGGCAGGGCGTTCTGAGCCGTAGCCAGCTGATCCAGTTTTTGCCGCTCGATTTCCGATAGCGTTTGGGTTTGCTGTAGGTTTTTTTCCTGGTCGGCAATTCTGTTTTGTAGCGTCAACACATTTTGCAGTGAGGCTTGCTGCTGTTTCAGGTCGCTTTGCGCCTCCCGCAATTCGGCCGATTGATCGGTAAAATCGATCAAATCATGCTCGCAGGCTTCCAGCTTTCCCGGCTCCATGATCGGTATAACCGATAAGTCCTGTTTTAAATAATCCAGGCGTCGTTGCGCTTCATCGGCTTTTTCATTGACTTCATTTCTATAGTCTTCATAAATATCGGCGCTGATGATTTTTTCCAGAATGTCCATGCGCTCATTGTCCAGCGCGTTCAGGAATGCGGCAAAATCGCCCTGAGCCAACAGTATCGAGCGGGTGAAGTTGCGAAAATTCATTCCGGTGATCTCGGTAATGCGCGCGCAGACCTGCTGGGTCGTGGTCGCCAGCACTTCGCCGTCGCTCAAGCGGGTCAACGTCATTTCAGGCGGCGTTAATTCGCTCTCGGGATCCGCATCGCGCCGTTGCGCACGCCAGCCGGACCGGTATTTCACCTTGTCCAGAGCAAATTCGATTTCCGAAAAACACTCAGCCGTATGTTGGGTCATCACATGTTCGGCAGGGCGGTTAAAGCGAAACGTCTCGCCATACAAGCCCAGCGTGATGGCGTCTAAAATACTGGACTTTCCCGAGCCGTTAGGGCCGGTAATGGCAAAAACCCCGGTATCCGAAAAAGGCGATTGTTCAAAATCGATCCGGCTTTCGCCTTCCAATGAGTTGATATTTTTGAAATGAATATTGAGTATTTTCATTGGCTGACGATGTTGCTTTGCAACAGCTGGGGATTTTTAAATGGAATATTATAACGCTGTCCGGCGATTTTTTCCCAACCTATGCGACATGCTGTCATAACCGGTAAATATAATGACTGACACAAAGCGGCATAACCTGGAGTTTTTGAAGAAATCGATGAAAACCATGTTTGCCAAAATTAAATAAAACATCTGCTAAAATGGCGCAAGGAGGAAATTTAATGCTGAAAAAAACGTTACGCTGGCTGTTGACCTTGATTTACAAGGTTGAAATTAAAGGGTTGGACAATTACGAAAAGGCCGGGAAACGCGTGCTGATTATATCCAATCACACGTCCTTTCTGGACCCGCTACTGTTGGGCGTATTCTTGCCCGATGACATCACTTTTGCGATAAACACCCAGATTTCCGAGCGCTGGTGGTTGAAGCCTTTTTTGGTGTTATCCCGCGTTTTTCCAATGGATCCGACTCATCCTATATCGTTGAAGGATTTGATTCATCATTTACAGCAAGATTCCCGCATCGTTATTTTTCCTGAAGGGCGCATTACCGTAACCGGCTCGTTGATGAAAATTTACGACGGCACCGGTATGGTCGCCGATAAGTCCGAAGCGGCGATATTGCCGGTACGCATTGAGGGCGCCGAATATACGCATTTTTCCAGGTTGCGCAATATCGTCCGCTTACGCCTATTCCCCAAAATCACCATTCAGATATTGCCGCATACTTTCGTTTCGCCTCCACCTGAATTAAGGGGTAAAAACCGGCGTAAATACAGCGGACACATTTTGGCGGATATTATGACTGAAATGATGTTTGCCACCAGTCATTACCGGCAAACCATTTTCGCCAGCCTGCTTGAAGCGCGCAAGATACACGGCGGCAAGCATACGGTTGCCAACGATCTGGAGCGCATTCCGCTATCTTATGACAACTTGATTACCCGCACCATTGTCATCGGCAACGCCCTAAAAACGACGACGGTCGAGCGGGAAAATGTCGGGGTTTTTTTGCCCAATTCGACCAAAACCCTGTCGGTTATTCTGGGCTTGCAACTTTATGGCCGGGTGCCGGCGATGTTGAATTATTCAACCGGATCAGCCGGCATGGTTTCCGCCTGCAACACGGCGCAAGTCAAAACCGTGTTGACTTCCCGCCGCTTTATTGAGATGGGCAAGTTAACCGAGGAAGCCGAGCACTTGGGCGAACAGGTCAAGCTGGTTTATCTGGAAGACTTGGCCGCGCGCCTGTCCGGATGGGACAAATTCCAGGCGTTGGTGCAATGCAAAACCGCTAATATCTGGTACAAACACACCCAATACAGCCCAGACAGTCCGGCGGTGGTTTTATTCACCTCCGGTTCCGAAGGCACGCCCAAAGGCGTGGTATTGTCCCACGCCAATATCCTGTCCAACCTTAAGCAACTGGAAGCCCGGATCAATTTTACGGCGCGGGATGTGGTGCTCAATTTTCTGCCGATGTTCCACTCCTTCGGCTTTACCGTCGGCACTATGCTGCCGATACTGCACGGCATGACCACCTTTTTCTATCCGACCCCGCTGCATTACGCGGTCATTCCCGAAATCGCTTATGAAATCAGCGCCACCATCATGTTCGGCACCAATACCTTTTTAGCCGGTTATGCTAAAAAAGCCCATGCCTATGATTTTTTCAATATGCGTTATGTGGTTGCCGGCGCGGAAAAATTGCAGGAAACCACCCGTCGGCTTTGGGCGGATAAATTCGGCATACGGATACTTGAAGGTTATGGCGCCACCGAAACGACGCCTATCGCCTCGGTCAATACGCCGATGGATTTTAAAGCAGGCACTGTAGGCCGGTTTATGCCGTCTATGGGCTACCAGCTGGAGCCGGTCGAAGGCATTGAAGAGGGGGGCAGGCTGCATGTCAGCGGGCCCAATATCATGTTGGGTTACCTGCTGGCCGACAATCCGGGCAAGCTGGTTGCGCCTAAATCGATCTACGGCGACGGCTGGTACGACACCGGCGATATTGTGCATGTCGATAATGAAGGCTTTCTCAGCATACGCGGCCGCAGCAAACGTTTTGCCAAAGTCAGCGGCGAAATGGTCTCATTAACCGCCGTAGAGCAGCTGGCGACCAATGCCTGGCCGGATGCGCATCACGCTGCAATCAGCCTGCCGGATGCCAAAAAAGGCGAACAGGTTATTTTGCTCACCACCTATAAACAGGCGACCGTTAATGACTTGGCGGCGGCCTCTAAAGGCGTGGCTCTTATCCTCCTGCCCAAGAAGATTTTGATCGTTGATGCGATTCCGGTGATGGCGACCGGTAAAACCAATTATATTGCAGTGACGGAACTGGCGGCCGGCAAGGCATAGAAGAGGCTAAAGGCTTAGGCGATGTCCGGTAAAGAATATACCTCTTATAATTTATTTTTTATTCACCACGAAGACACGAAGAGCACGAAGAAAAAACATAAACTTCGCGTCCTTCGTGTCTTCGTGGTGAGAAAATAATGCGTAATTCGGGTATGTTTTTTCATGGAAACGGCCTTAACTCGCAATGCAAGTATTTTTTGACCTTCGCCCTTCGCTTTTTGCCTTAAATAACCATGAACAAACAAATCTATCCCTTACTGATCGCCCAGTTCTTATCCGCATTTGCCGATAACGCTATTTTGTTCACAGTGATTGCCATGGTGATGCAGTCTGCACAGCTGGCAAGTTGGTACGTTCCGGCCTTGCAAAGTGCGTTTCTGGTTGCCTTTGTATTGCTTGCGCCGTGGGTCGGCGGGTTTGCCGATAATCATCCCAAATCCAGGGTGCTGATTATCGGCAACCTGATTAAGGCGGCGGGCGCAGGGTTATTGTTGATCAATGTTGAACCGCTGATCGCTTATTGCGTGGTCGGTGTCGGCGCGGCCATTTACAGTCCGGCTAAATACGGCATCCTGCCTGAGCTGGCAGGGCATGAGTTTTTGGTTAAAGCGAACAGCTGGATTGAAGGCTCCACCATCCTGGCTATTTTACTGGGCATGATGATAGGCGCCAAGGTCGCGGATTATTCGATAACGTGGGCGTTAATCGGCACCATCGCCATGTTTATAATCTCCGCATTGAGCACCTTGTTTTTACCGGCGAGCATTGCCAAAAAAACCGCTCCCGGTTCGGCATTGCCGATGTTTTGGCGGGAAATAGGCCTGTTTTTTTCTACGCCTAGATCACGCTTCGCCATTCTCGGCGGCTCTTTATTCTGGGCCGCGGCGGCAACCTTAAGGGTGATTATCGTGGCCTGGGCGCCGCTGATTTTGTTGTCGAAAAATGCGTCCGAAATTGCGGAACTGACCTTATTCATCGCTATCGGCATCATCGCCGGATCGGCTTTGGTGCCGGGGCTTATTCCGCTTGAACACTTACGCCGGGCCAGATTGCCTTCCTATTTGATGGCGTTGTTTATTTTCGGGCTGAGTCTGACCGACAGCATCTGGCCGGCCCGCTTTATGCTGTTTTTCGTCGGCGTCATGGGCGGCATGTTTATCGTTCCCGTCAACGCCGCCTTGCAGGAGCTGGGGCAGCAGAGCATCGGCAGCGGCAGCGCTGTTGCTTTGCAGGGTTTTTTCCAGAATCTCACCATGTTGGCCGCGGTGGGCGGTTATACCTATGCCGTCTCGCAGCATGCCGATCCTGTTCTGTCCATGCTGAGTCTGGGGATGCTGGTTTTTACGGCGACTTTTCTGGTATCGCTGCACCTGCCGGACAATCAAGCTAAAAACGGCGATTAGTCCACGAAAAGCACGAAAAGCACGAAAGACACGAAATAAACCAATATACTCTTTTACGCTGATCCTCAACGCTGAGGCTTGGGGACCCGCACAAATACTTTCGTGCTTTTTGTGCTTTTCGTGGATGAAATGGTTTTGCTATAACTAACGAGACTGTGAAAGTATTATCCAAATTAGGCTAAAAACATTTTTTTACCACGAAGGCACGAAGAACACGAAGTTTTCAATACATTGAATTTAAACGATTGTTTTTCTTCGTGTCCTTCGTGTCTCGGCAATTGCTCCTGCATTGCTCTACCTCCTGCATCCATGCAGTCGTTCGTGGTGAATTCTTTAGTTTTTTCTAAAAACGAATACTTTCACAGCCTCTAACCTGTATCGCCCATTAGTGCAGCGGCTTTACCCCGACTTTCATTGACTTTGCACAGCAAAGCCAGGCCGACGATAAAAAACGCTAACGTCGACAGCAATGACATCCGGTGATCGCCATTGCTCCAGTAATTGATCAGGCCGTAGCTCAATGGCCCGACTATGGCCGATAAGCGATTGACCAATCCCCATAAACCCAAAAACTCGCCCGCCCGCTCGGTCGGTGAAAATTTACTGACTAAAGCGCGCCCGACCGACTGACTTGCGCCCATCGCCAAACCGATAATATTTCCGGCTATCCACATATGCGCCGGTTTGCCGGCAAACAACGCCACTATCACCGCAACAATCCAGATCAGCAGGGTAATGGCCAGCGTCGGGACCGATCCGATCCGGTCTTGTAAATGTCCGCAAACAAAAGCGCCTACAGCAGCGGTCACATTAACGACCATAATCAGCACAATCAATGACTGGGTATCGAAGCCCATGACTTGCTGCGCATAAATGGCGGCCAGAACCACCACAGTGCTAACGCCTGATTGGTACACGCCCAACGTTATTAAAAATCGGAGCAGGTCGCGAAAGCGAGCCGCTTCTTTAAAGGTGTGCGCCAACCGGGCATAACCTATCTGTAGGTTTGACAGGCCTCGGTTTAGCGCAACAGGTATTGCCCGTTCATGCAGCCAAAGAAAGGTAGGGGTGGCCGCCAAGGCAAAGATTGCGGCGGTGATCAGTAAGCTAACAGGGACAAAATGGGTTTCCGGCAACCCGCGCTGTTTGGCCCAGCTAATGTAGGCCAGACAAATTCCCAGTGTCAGAAGGCCGCCAAAATAGCCCAGGCTCCAGCCATAGCCGGACATTCTGCCCATATTCTCTTCAGGCACAATTTCCGGCAGAAAGGCGGCAATCAGGTTTTCGCCGTAAGCAAACATGACGGCTGAAAGGGTGACTAGCGCCATTCCCAGTCCTATATCGCCGGGACCGACCAGCGCCAGTAAGGCTGTCGATGCTATGCAACCTAGCGAGGAAATCAGCAGGAAACGTTTCTTGCAAGCCCGTTGATCGGCAATTGCACCGATCAACGGCCCGGCGATCATGACTATAAAATTAGCAATGCCGATAGCCAGAGACCAGAGCATAGTCGATAAACCGGGGGCGAGGCCTTGCGCGGCACCGGCAACCACGCCGACAAAATAGGCGCTGAAGATAGTGGTCTGCACCACCGTGGTATAGCCGGAGTTGGCAAAGTCGTATAAAGCCCAGGCCAGTAATTCTTTACGGCTTGCGTTACCCATTAGTCGACTGTTTTCGGCAGCAGACGGTTTATTTTGATCGTTATGCATATCCGGTGAGTCCCTAGCAATCGGTAGCGTTGCTATTCTTCAAGGGTGGGGAGGAATGTTCTTGGTTTTGATTTGAAGTGTAGCAGTTCAGCGCCGTCGATGGGGCGGTCGGGCGTTTGCTCCGCATCGGCTTACCGAAAACCGGGAGCATAGGGCTGTCCGCGCGGCATGAGGGCAGGGGACGAAATCAACGGCCCTGCCAGGGTTTATCAAAATCTTGTTATGTTATTGGCAGTTGGCGGCTATACTTTGCTGCCGTAAATAAAGTAGCCCGGTGCTTGTAAAGCTTCAGCTGAGCTTGCCGGTACGCGGCGTAATTTTCCCAGTATTTTTGTAACTGCCCTAGCATCAAGAAAAACAAAAAACGCTTAACGACTATAAGTAAGCTTTAGACTACAATAATAATATGAAGGATTTATCAAATGAAGCTGTTTGAACTCGGAAAAATCACTATGACGCCATCGGCTATTTCGGTTATAGCCAGTTTTAAGGTGCCCATCGGCGATTTGCTGGACAGACATGAAAGGGGTGACTACGGGGATGTTTCCGAGGTGGATTGGCGTGAAAATACGCTTGCGTTGCTACCTGAATCGGTGGAAAGAATAATGTCGGTCTATAGTATTGAAAGCGAAAAACTATGGGTTATCACCGATCCGGATAGAAAGGTGACAACGCTATTAACAGAGGAAGATTTTTAACGGTCTGGTTTACCGGGTTCAGCATGTATGGACTGCAAAGCGGTAAAAATATTTAACCGCAGAGTTGCGCAGGGTTGCATAAAGTAATTCTAAGAAAAAGTTGCGCAACTCTGAGGTTATAAAGTTTCACAATGGAAGACTGAATGTTTGCGTGGATTAATGATTTACTGGCCGTTACCGGCGATTTTATGCCACACGGCGCCTGTTATCTATGGCTACCGTCAGTTTTGTGGTTACATGCCGTCAGCGATAGCGTTATTGCGATTGCCTACTTCTCCATCCCGTTTGCCTTATTGTATTTTGTCAAAAAGCGCACCGATTTGGCTTATCGCTGGGTGTTTGTGCTGTTCGGGGTTTTTATTTGTTTATGCGGTGCCACGCATTTACTCAGTATCTGGACAATTTGGCATCCCGATTATTGGCTGGACGGCCTGGTAAAATTTGCCACGGCGCTGGTTTCTATAGTAACGGCCCTGCTGATTTGGCCGTTGATTCCAAAACTGTTACGTCTGCCAAGTCCTCAAACGCTACAAACCAGCGAAACCTATCTTCGCGCTATCTTCGATGCTACGCCGGACGCCATGCTGATCAGCGATGAGCACGGTATTATTACCATGGCCAATCAGCAGGCCGAATGCTTGTTGGGTTATCCGGTTAACGAACTGCTCGGGTTATCGATTGAAATCCTGGTGCCGGAGCGTTTTCGGGCGGGGCATCCGGAACTGAGGGCGCAATTTTCCAGGTCGGCAGCCGTCCGGGCGATGGGAGCCGGTCGGGGAGTCAAAGCATTGCGAAAAGACGGCATTGAATTGGATGTGGAAATCAGCTTAAGCCCGATTCAAACAGAGCAAGGCTTGTTTTTCGCCAGCGCCTTGCGGGACATCACCGAACGCAGACAAGCCGAGGCTACGCTACGGGCAAGCGAGGCGCGTTTCCGCCTGATGGCCAATAGCGCGCCCATTATGATCTGGATTACCGATACCGGGGGCGAGCCGACTTTCGTCAACCAGGCATGGCTTGATTTTTCAGGTATCGATTCGGTACAGGGCATGACGCACGGGGGCTGGATCAGTGCTATTCATCCCGATGACAGGCTAACCGCTTTCGTGGCGTACTATCAAAATACCGAAGTCCAGGCCGCCATTACTACGGAATACCGCCTTCGCAATGCGGCCGGCGAGTGGCGTTGGATTTTAGATAAAGGCCTGCCGCTTTATGATGAAAGCGGCATGTTTACCGGTTATATCGGTTCGGCAATCGACATCACCGAACGCAAACAAGTGCAGCAAATGTTACAAGACAAAGAGAGCATGCTGTCCGAATCGCAGCGTATCGCGCATGTCGGCAGTTGGTCCGTGGAACTGGCGACCGGTTGCGTCAGCTGGTCGGACGAAATGTATCAAATTTACGGCGTGACACATAAGACCTTCGACCCTTCAGCGGGAAAGTATCTCGATTTGGTTCATCCCGGCGATCGCGCCATGATGAAAAGTTGGCTCGGCGACTGCCGGGCCGGAAAGGAAACGCCGGAACTGGATTTTCGTATTATGCTGCCGGATGATACGATTCACTTTGTCCGCAGCAGCGGCGGCTTGCAATACGATGGCATGAACAGGCCGCTACGCATGGTCGGCAGCGTTCAGGACATTACCGAGCGTAAGCGGGCTGAGCGGGTATTAAATCAAATCAAAGCGATGATCGATATATCCCTGGACGGATTTTGGATAGTCGATTTGATGGGCAATGTGCTGCAAGTTAATGAGGCTTACGCAAAAATAATCGGTTATCCGAGCGACGAGCTGGTGCATATGCATATCAGTCAATTGGAGGCAATGGAAGGGCCGGAGCAGGTAAGAGAGCATATTGAACATATTATTGCCCAGGGTTACGACCTGTTCGAAACCCGTCACCGCCATAAAGACGGCCATGCTATTGATATTGAAGTCTCCGTCGCCTTCCTGCCTGAGTTTCAACAGTTTTGCGCTTTTTGCCGGGACATCACCGAGCGCAAACAAACAGAGCTGGATCTGCGCATTGCCGCGACTGCCTTCGAAGCCCAGGAAGCCATGGTCATCACTGATACGGCAAGCGTCATTCTGCGGATCAACAAAGCCTTTACCGCATCCACCGGTTACACCGAGAAGGAGGCCGTAGGCCGGAAAATAAGCATACTCAAGTCCGGCCGTCATGACGCGGCTTTTTATGCGGCGATGTGGAAGAGTATTTTAAGCGTCGGCGCCTGGCAGGGAGAAATCTGGGATCGACGCAAGAATGGCGAAATTTATCCCAAATGGTTGTCTATTACGGCGGTAAAAAGGAGCGACGGGGTAATCAGTCATTATGTCGGCACCCATACCGACATTACCGAGCGTAAGGCGACCGAGGAGCAAATCAAGCAGCTGGCCTTCTACGATCCGCTCACCCAGCTGCCCAATCGGCGCTTGTTGCAGGAACGGCTAAAACACAGCATTAACGTGGAGCGGCGCGACGGCAAGCAACTGGCCTTACTGATGCTTGACCTGGATCGCTTTAAAGCCATTAACGACAGCTTGGGGCATTTGGCAGGCGACGACTTGTTGCAGCAAGTCGCCGAACGTATCACCGCAAAATTACGCGATGTCGACATGGTGGCCCGCTTGGGCGGCGACGAGTTTATTGTGTTGCTGGAAGATATTGCCCAGCCGGAAGATGCGGCACGGGTGGCTAAAGAAATCATTGCCGATTTGAGCAAACCCTTTTGCTTGAGCCAAAGCGGCAACGTTCAGATTGGCGTTAGCATCGGCATCAGTTTATCTTCGCAACACGGCGACACGCCGGAGCTATTGATGGATCATGCCGATGCGGCGCTGTATCAGGCTAAAGACGCCGGTCGCGGCTGCTTCGCCTATTTTTCGGAAGATTTGACGATTGCGGCCCGCGAGCGCATCGCGTTGGAGACACGGCTGCGCCATGCGATTGAGCACCGGGAGCTGCGCGTTTTTTACCAGCCGCAGGTGGATATTGCCAGCGGCCGCATCGTCGGCGCCGAGGCCTTGGTGCGCTGGCAGGATCCGGTGGAGGGATTGATTGCGCCGATCCGCTTTATTCCTATTGCCGAAGAAACCGGCCTGATTGTGGCGATCGGCGAATGGGTGTTGCGCGAAACCTGCCGCCAAGGCCGACAATGGCTGGATGAAGGATTGCCGCCATTAACCCTGGCGGTCAACGTGTCCTCCCACCAGTTCCGGCGTAGCGACATTTGCGCTTTGGCGGCTACGGTGCTGAGCGATAGCGGTTTTCCGCCTCAGCAACTGGAATTGGAAATAACCGAAAGCGGATTGATGGAAAATCAGCATAACGCAACGGCCATTCTTAACAGTCTCCGTGCTCAAGGCGTCCGTCTGGCCATTGACGATTTCGGCACCGGATATTCATCGCTGGCTTACCTTAAACACTTTCCGCTGGATGTATTGAAAATCGACAAGCGCTTTATCGACGATATTCCTGTTCAGCAGGACGACATGGAAATCGCCGCCACCATTGTCGCGATGGGACATATTCTGGGCTTTAAGGTTTTGGCCGAGGGCGTGGAAACAATGGCGCAACTGGCGTTTTTGCAGGAAAAAGGCTGCGATATGTATCAGGGCTATCTTAAAAGTAAACCGGTGCCTGCGCACGAGTTTGCCGAGTTACTGCGTGTTCAGCGCTAGTCGCAGGTAAAATACTGCTGCGGCTATCACTAACGTAACGCCTCGTAGTGCCAAAGGTTGGGCCGTTTAAAGGCGCAACCCACTAAAAAACGTAGCAAGGAAAAAATAATAATAATGATAAATTTCCATCGACTTGCAGCGCTGCTAAAGCAATTCTGCGTAGCCGCGCTTTATGCGTTGCTCGGTTTGAGCATTCTTGCCTGCTGTTCGGACAACGGCGTTATCAGTATTGTCTGGCTACCCGCGGGGCTGGCGTTGTCGGTTTTGTTGAGCGGCGGGAACAGCTACGCCTGCGGCGTATTCCTCGGGGCTCTGGCGGTCAACGTCATAACCATCAACTCCTTTGGGATGGCCGTCGCCGTCGCCGCCGGCAATACCCTGGAAGCGCTTTTGGGCGCGCTGCTGGTGAAGCGCTACGTTACCTTTAATAACACCTTCTTATCCACTCAAAACTACCTGCAACTGCTTATCGTCGGGGCTATTGCCAGCGTTACGGCCGCTTTGCTCGGCACCGCAACATTGGTTTTTTCCGGATTTCTGAGCGGAGAAACTTTTTTCCGTTACCTGACTTATTGGTGGCGGGGAGACACGCTGGGCATTGTGCTGATGACCCCGATGCTGCTGGTTTGGCGGCAAGCGCCTGACGATTGGCTTAGGCCGAAGCGGTTGATCGAGTTGGCGGTGTTGATCGGCTTGACCTTCCTGGCCGGGCAAATGATTTTTATGGGCTGGATGCGCGACGCAGTGGGCGATGTCGCCAAGGCCTACTGGATGTTCCTGTTCGTTACCTGGGCCGCGGTGCGCCTTGGACCTCACGCCTTGGTCATAATCCCGGTGATGACCGCAATTCAGGGACTTCTTGGCGCGCAGCAGGGAACCGGTTTTTTCGCGGAGGACATTGCCAAAACCTATCTGGCCAGCTATTGGTTTTTTATCGTGATACTGTCGGTGACCGGTATGACGCTGGCGACTTATTTCGTCGCCCACAGGCAGGCCGAACAGACGCTGACAGCAAGCGAGGGCTATCAGCGCGCCATCTTCAATGCCACGCCGGACGCCATGCTGATTAGCGACAAGCAGGGGATTATTACCCAAGCCAACCGGCAAGCCGAGTTAATGCTGGGTTATAAGCGTGGAGAATTGGTCGGGCAGTCGATTGAAATTTTGGTGCCGGAAAGTTTTCGCCTAAAGCATCCTGCGCTGCACGCCCGGTATGTTGCCGCGCCGGTTGCCAGACCGCTGGGCGTAGGGCGCACCGTGCAGGCGCAGCGAAAAGACGGCAGCTGTTTTGACGTCGATATTAGCGTAAGCCCGATTAAAACGGAGCAAGGCTTGTTTTTCGCCAGCGCCTTGCGGGATGTCACTTTGCGCAAACAAGCGGATGCGCATCTTCGCGTTGCCGCGATCGCCTTCGAGTCGAACGAGCCGATGGTCATTACCGACGCCGATAATATTATTTTACAAGTTAATCGGGCCTTTACAGAGTCGACCGGGTACAGCAAAGAAGAGGCGGTCGGTCAAAAGATCGGTTTGCTTAAATCCGGACGGCATGGCGCGGCCTTTTATGCGGCGATGTGGGAAACCATCAAGAACACCGGGACATGGCAGGGAGAAATTTGGGATCGGCGCAAGAATGGCGAAATTTACCCCAAATGGCTGATCATCTCCGTCGTGAAAGGCGATGACGGCGCGATTACCCATTATGTCGGCACCCATATCGACATCACCGAGCGCAAGGCGGCCGAGGAGCAGATCAAGCAGCTGGCTTTTTACGATCCGCTCACCCAGCTGCCCAATCGCCGGTTGCTGCAAGAGCGGCTGAAGCACGGCATCGATGTCGAACGACGCGACGGCAAACAGTTGGCATTGCTGATGCTCGACCTGGATCGTTTCAAGTCGGTCAACGACAGCCTGGGCCATCTGGCCGGCGACGAGTTGCTGCAACAAGTGGCGGCAAGAATTGCGGGTCGGTTGCGCGATGTCGACATGGTGGCCCGCTTGGGCGGCGATGAGTTTATCGTGTTGCTGGAAGACATTGCCCATCCTGAAGATGCCGCACGCGTGGCCGAAGAGATTATTGCCGATTTAAGCAAATCCTTTGGCGTAGAGCAGGGCGAGGATATACAGATAAGCGCCAGCATCGGCATCAGCCTGTATCCGCAACACGGCGGCACTCCCGCGCTGCTGATGGATCATGCCGATGCGGCGTTGTATCAGGCTAAAGACGCCGGGCGCGGCTGCTTTGCCTATTTTTCGGAAGATTTGACGATTGCGGCCCGCGAGCGCATTGCCTTGGAATCGCGTTTGCGTCGGGCGATTGAGCAACAGGATCTGCGCGTTTTTTACCAGCCGCAGGTGGATATTGCCAGCGGCCGCATCGTCGGTGCCGAGGCTTTGGTGCGCTGGCAGGACCCGGTTGAGGGGCTGATTGCGCCGATCCGTTTTATCCCGATTGCCGAAGAAACCGGCCTGATTGTCGAGGTCGGCGAGTGGGTGCTGCGCGAAACCTGCCGCCAAGGCCGGCAGTGGCTGGAGGCGGGGTTGCCGCCGATCACCCTGGCGGTTAATGTGTCGCCGCACCAGTTCCGGCGCAGCGACATTTGCGACTTGGTGGCAACGGTGTTAAGCGACACCGGCTTTCCAGCCAAGCAACTGGAATTGGAAATAACCGAAAGCGGGTTAATGGAAAATCAGGGTAATGCGACAGAGATTCTTAACTGTTTGCGCAGGCAGGGCATTCGGCTGGCCATTGACGACTTCGGCACCGGCTATTCGTCTTTGGCCTGTCTTAAACATTTTCCGCTCGATCTGTTAAAAATCGATAAGAGTTTTATTGACGACATTCCTCATTTGCAAGATGACATGGAAATTGCCGCGACCATTATTGCGATGGGGCATATTCTGGGCTTTAAGGTTTTGGCCGAAGGCGTGGAAACACCGGAGCAACTGGCATTTTTTCAGGAAAAAGGCTGCGATATGTATCAGGGCTATATCAAAAGCAGGCCCCTGCCGGCGGCAGAGTTTGCCGCGTTATTGCGAGATCAGCAGCAACAGTCAATGATCGCGTACGGTTGATTGAAGCATCTTGCTAATCAGGAAGCTGTTTGCGTCTGTTTGTTAGGCAGCGTAAAGCTGAAAACGCTGCCCTGACCGGCAACGCTTTGCAGTGAAATAGTTCCGCCTAGGCGTTTAATAGCCGACTTGACGTAATTGAGTCCCACGCCTTCGCCTTCTACGGCATGATTGCTGCCGCGGCGAAACATCTCAAAAATTTTCTTTTGATCTTTTTCCATAATGCCCAAGCCGTTATCGCTAACGGAAAACCGGAACTGATCGCCCAGATCCTCCGCCCATATCTCGATCTTGCCGGGGCGCTTCGGGTCTAAATATTTGACCGCATTGGATAATAAATTGGCAAATATCTGCGCCAGCAAATAGGGGTCGGTCTCGATGCGCGGCAAGGACTGAACATGAAACTCGGCTCCGGCCCGGTCGCTCTGATATTTTATGGCCTCAATATCATCGATTACCAAGCGCTGTACGTCGATTACGCTGAGATTCAATTCCTGCCGTCCCAGGCGGGAAATTTTTAAAATGCCGGCCAGCAATTGATTCATTTTGGCTACGCCGCCGGTAATAAACCGTGTCGATGTCGGAATATCCTCATCCAATATTTCCAGCAATGCGGTTTTTTTATGCTCAGGCAGATGTTCTATTTCCTCATCCAGCAGTTTACGCAGGTCATTAAGGCTCAAGCCTAATTCGTTAACGAAGCCCTGAACATTAATCATCGGCGCGCGTAAATCATGCGACACAATATAAGAGAAATCCTTGAGCTCCTCATTGTATTGCTCAAGCTGGTCGCGGTGGTTTTGCCGCTCTTGGTCGCGAGATTGGATTTGCTCAAGCATCTGGTTGAAACCGTAGACCACGGCATTCAGTTCGATGATGCTCGGATGGAGCAGCACCCGTCTATCGTAATTGCGATTTCGACCGATTTCGAGCGCGGTTTGCGCCAATTCCTCCAACGGCTTGACGACGCTATAAGCCAGACGGTTGTTAAGTATCCGGCCTAAACTGTATACGCCTAGCATGACCGCGATGAAAATACCCAAGGTAGTGGCCAGTTCCAGCCAGTCCCCGGTCATATCGGCTTCGATCCAGACCTGTCCGATGGCTTGTCGGCCGGACTGGTATTCCGGTTGCTCTTGATTGTGCGCGGCAAACACGGGTTGTTCCAGGCGCAGCTTATCGGCAAAGACGCGATGGAGCAGATTCTGTAAGGTTCCGTGCAGGTTTTGCGCCGTAGTAGGCGCGTAGTAGGCCAGTATATCGCCATTCGGCTTTACGATACCGGCAGCGGATATTTCGGCAATGGCGGATAACGCATGCAGATTCTCTTCCGCTGACGACCGGTCGAAAAAGATCAGCGGAGCTTCGCTATTGATAGCCAGAATCGACGCCAGCGTGTGCATACGCTGGATGGTGTCCCGGTACTGGCTGATCACCGTATAGCCGGTGAAGAAAACGAAAGAAATCAGCATGATCCCGGTAGACACCCGGAGGATCGAGTTGAGACGGCTGGAGATAGATAGGGAGCCGGCAGAACCAGCCTCAGCCGATGACGCCTTGTTGTCCTTGCCGGTCAACGCGGGCATTTTTGAAATAATAAGTTTTACGATAGACATCTTAAGCGGTTCCCAGAAAAAAAGCGTAGTCGACGAAAGGCACAAAAAGCGCGAAAAAACGGGGTACAGGAGCGCTGACTAGAAAGGCGTCCGCGATAACGCGGCATGGATGCCGGGAGTATCCCGCCGCATGCCTGCACCGAGTTTAGGATAGGGTCGCTAATAACGTCCCGAAACATAAACTCATCGTTATACACAAATACTCAAGTACACCTCGTTCCCACGTGCTACGTGGGAATACAGTGTGGGACGCGCTGCGTCCCGTATACGCAGACGTTGCCCATGATTCGTGGCGCAGCGCGCCTTGAAGGCGTTCCCACGCGGCGCGTGGGAACGAGGAGTTACGGTGTTTCGCAGGCATTTCATCGTTCCCACGCTCTGCGGTTCGGGACGCTGGAGCGTCCCTGACTGGGTTACCACGCAGAGCGTGGGAACCATAAGCGGAAGTTATTATTGATGGCGTTCTTAGGGTTCCATCCCCGCCGGGATAGCGCGCTTTAAAAATACGTGCATTTAGCGACGAGCGTAGCGCGTGGGAACGAGAGCGTAGACGGCTCTGGGTTTTTTCGTGCCTTTCGTGGACAGTGCGTAACAGCGGATATTGACCGGCATGCCCTTTTTCTAACGGCCGAGCAGTCACGGTCATGGTACGATTTTGGCTAATTTCAGCAGCTTGGAGCTGATTTTCAGTTTCGCCGCCAAAACCGTACTTATGTTAATTTCAAACCTCAGCCGGTTGGACTCGGTGATCAAATTGATCATAGCGCCCTCCGGTAAGCCGTCTTGAATATCGGTGATAATCAGCACGGGGGCGTTGCGTAAAAGGGCGATGGCCTTGTCGAAACGGTCTTGTTCGGATTGCGCTAAATAGACAATATTGCAATCGGTCAGCTGCGTCGAGTGGAGCGGATATTTGAACGCTGCGTCAATTTGTCCTGTTTTTGCCGCCAGCAAGGTGGAGATGGTGGCCGCCTTGAACGGATTATCGCCGTAAACGCAAATCGTCACCGGCTTAGGCGAGCCGGGCCATTCGACATAGCCGGCGAAATTGAGCAGATAAGCCGCTTTAAGATCGTATTCGGTGACGCTGTCGGCGAATCCGGCGTTGACCGTGAGCGCTAACAGCAACCCCAAGGCCGCTATTTTCTTTAGCATCGATACGCAGGTCATGGCGCTAAAACCGACATGCGAATTTCAGCCGGAAAGTGCGGCCTTCCTGGGGAATACCGCTCCCCCCGCCGGGTTCCAGACGGTTGTCGTCGAGCAAGTCGTAGACGCCGGCGGACAGGTCGAGGTTGGTGACGGGTTGATAGAGCAAATTCAGGCCGACGCGGGTGTAGCCCGGCGTTTTTCTTTGCAAGGAAGTTCTTGATGCCAGTACTTGCATGTCGAAGCCGCCGCGCCATTTGGGACTGAACAGCGGCGTCATAAAGTTTAATTGGTAGAGGTGGCGGGGTACGTTGCTCAGCACGTCGGGGTCCATGTGGACAGGGTCCAGGTCTTTGGCAAAGACTAAACTGTAGCCGCTACGCAGCAGGGCGCCGTTATCCCAGCGTCGCTGTAGCTCGAATTCTCCGCCGTAACCGATATCGCCACCCAAGTTGACAGTATGCTGGAAACCGTCCGTTTCCTCTACGCCAAGCCGTTTGTTCAGTTTCAGGTAATAGCCGGTGGCGGTGAAATGCCAGTTTCCGGCAAAAGCTTGCTCCCAGGCTAGCGACACGGTATCGATTTGTTCCGACTGCAAGCCGTTATTGGCTATTTGGCTGGGCACGCCATAAACGGTATAAAACTGTTGGGCTATTGTAGGCGAGCGGAAAGCCTTGCCGTATTGCAGTTTGAACACGGTGTCGGCCAGCATCTGATAAACCAGGCCCACGCGCGGACTAAACATGCTTTGGCTGGACAGGGAGGTATCGTCGAAGCGCGCGCCCAGCGATAGTTTCAGGCGCTCGGTCAAATCCATGTCGTCTTGCAGGAAAATACCGATGCGGTGGGTGTCGTTCGAGTCGTCCTGAGCAACCGAGGTCGGGGGGGCGATGTCGGCATATTGCTGTAGCTGCCAGTTTTCCTGGACTTCCACGCCGGCCAAAAGTTTATGCCCGTCGAAGTGGCTGGACAGCAGTCGCATTTCCAAACCGCTCCACCAGGCGTGGGTGAAATTGCTGATCAGCAGGCCGCCGTAGCGGTACTGTCCTTTGAAATCAAAATCGCCGTAAAACGCGCGCGCGGTAAAGTCCAGTTTCGGCGATAAGGCCTTTTGGTATTGCAGGTTGACGAACGCTTCGCTGTCCTGAAGGCTGCTGGCCGGGGTGCCGAAATCGACGCCGAAAATTCCGCCCGGTATTCCTTTGAATCGCCGCCCGTAACCGCCTTCGAAACTGAAATCGCCCCAGTTGGCCTTGGCGAAGAATTGTTTGTCGTGTTCGTTATTGGCGCCGGAGGACTCGCCGAAAGGATTGTCCGGCGTTGCGGCCTCGGGCACGCGTAGCGACGGGCCTTCGGAATTGAAGCCGGTGGCGGAGGCCATAAAATCCAGGCCGTTATCCAATTTTCGCCCGTAGCTGGCGCGGCCTTTGTAGGTGTCGAAGCTGCCCCAGGCGCCGGCCAACTCGCCGCCGTGATAATCTTTGCCTTGTTTGGTGATGAGGTTAATCACCGCAAAAAACGCATTGTTACCGTACAGGGATGATCCCGGTCCGCGTAGTACCTCGACACGCTCTATCAAATCTATGTCGATAGGCAGGGCGTTATCGGTGAAGCCGGAATCGTAAATGGCCTCGTTCATGCGGATGCCGTCGATCATGACCAGCATCCGGCCGTTGTAAGCGGCGGACTGGTCGAAGCCGCGGACGCCGGCGTTGTCGTAGGCGCGGTTATTGGTGATGAAAAAGCCGGGCACGGTACGCAGCACATCGCTCAAGGTGCGGTAGCCGAATTGCTGGATTTGGTCCTTACCGATTACCGTAACCGAACTGGCCGTTTCCGACAGTTTTTGGCTGTATTTCGATGCGGTAACGGTTTCCAGTTCAACGCTCATCAGCTGTTCCAGGTCCATCCGGCCGATTTCATTCACTTCGGTGGCAAACACCTTGATGCTGGCGGCCAAGAGCAGTCCGGTCAGCGCCAGTCTTAGGCGGGTTTTGGGATGATGAATGAATCCGGTCATGACGATGCGTTAGGTGCCGATAAGATTTTTAATATGAGTCGGATTGCACTTCGGCGTTTTTATCGCCGATAAAAACGCCTTTTTGCAACAGCATGAGCAAATCGGCGGCGGGGGCGGGCGGACTGCACAAATAACCTTGCCCTAAATCGCAACCCAGCTGTTTAAGGTATTCCAACTGCTCTGTCGTTTCTATGCCTTCGGCAATAACCCGGCAATTCATGCCGTGGGCCATCGAAATAATGGCTTCAATGACATGACTGCGCTCGGCCTGGCCTATTTGGCCGATAAAACTCCGGTCTATTTTAATAAAATCAAGCGGCATATCGCTTATTCTGGATAACGAAGAAAAGCCGGTGCCGAAATCGTCCAGGGAAATTTCGATGCCCGATGCTTGTACGCGCTTTAATGTTTCCATCAGTTTAAGATGATTGCCCAGCAGCGCCGTCTCGGTAATTTCAAGCTTAATTCGCGGCGCTGCAATCTCATGGACGGATAAAATCTCATACATCTGGGTCAGCCAGTCATCCAATCGACGAAACTGTATCGGCGACAGGTTAATGGCTACTGAAACTTCATTACAGCCTTGTTCAGACCAGGCTTTAATGTGTTGGGCGACCTCTTTGACGACAAACAGGCTCAGGGCGTGTATAAAGCCGCTTTCTTCGGCAATGGCAATAAACTGATCCGGCATGACCATGCCCCATACCGGATGCTGCCAACGCAACAAAGCCTCTACTGTCATGACGCGTCCATCGCTCAAGCGCCAAATCGGTTGAAAGAACACTTTAAATTCGCCTTTTTCCAGGCTGTCTTTAAAAGCGCTTTTAAACTGTTGGCAGGTATTCGCCTCACGGGTCATTTCGGCGGTGAAAAATTCAAATCCGTTCCTGCCGGTTTCCTTAACCCGGTACATGGCCGCATCGGCATTCTGAATCAGCGCGCTGTCTTCCTCGCCGTCATCCGGGTACAACGATATGCCGATACTGGCGGAAATAGCGGCGGTAATACCGGCGCCCAAAGAAAACGGCTGCTCCAATATCTCCAGTATGGTCCTGGCCACATTCTCCGCGTCATGATTATTGCTTAAATTGTTAAGAATCACGACAAACTCATCGCCGCCCAAACGCGCCAGCGTATCGCTTTCGCGGATACATTCATTCAGCCTGCGGGCTACCTGGATAAGCAATTTATCGCCCGCGGTATGTCCGGCGCTGTCGTTAACTTCTTTAAAACGATCCAGGTCGATAAACAATATTGCCAGCTGTGTGCTGTTGCGCTTGGCCGAAGCTAGCGCCGAATACAAACGGTCTTGAAATAACTGACGATTGGGCAGGTCCGTTAACGGGTCGTAGTTGGCCTGATAATGAATTTTTGCTTCCGCTTGTTTTTTTTCAGTGACGTCGCCGAAAATGGCGATGTGCCGTTTAAGGTGGCCCGTCTGGTCGTAAACGTAGGAAATCGATGCCGATTCTGCGTACATTTTGTCGTTTTTATGCCGGTTCCAAATCTCGCCTTCCCAATGGCCGTGCTCATTTAATGACTGCCATAAGGTGCTGTAAAAACCGGCATCATGAAGCCCGGAGCCGAGGATACGCGGATTTTTCCCTTTCACTTCATCGAAGCTATAGCCGGTAATTTCTGTAAAGGCCGGATTCACGGCTTCGATGCAATTGTTGGCATCGGTGATCATAATCCCTTCATGGATAGTATCGAACACCAGTTCGGCCAGACGCTGCTTTTCAATGGCTTGTTTGGATTCGGTGGTATCTATCAGGAATCCGCGCAGTATGTAATCGTGCTCAGGATTCTTCTCTACCACGGAAATAAGCTGTCTAAGCCAAATCTCGCTGCCGTCTTTTTTTAATAGTTGGAATTCAAGCCCTTGTTCTTGGCGGCTATGCGGCAGAGAAGAGCAAAATGCGATGATCCGCGCATAATCTTCCTGATGCAGACGGGCTTCCCAAAAACCTTCTGAAGTCCATTCTTCCAGGCTGTGTCCGGTCAGTTTTTCCGCTTGAGCGGAAACATAGCTGAACCGCCCTAAATTGGGCAGATATTCCCAGGCAACAACATGAGTATGTTCGATTAAGGACCGATAAAACGCCTCGCTTTTATTTTTTTCCTGTTCAGCCGTTTCTTTTTCAGTAATTAAACGCTGTTTAAGTAGCGCCTTGTCCAGCGTTCTCGGTAATAGCTCTAAATAAGCCCCTTCAAAATCCTTGAGTACAAAATCTTCTGCGCCTTGTTTAATGGCATTGACCATCAATTGCATGTCATTAATGCCGGAAATCATGATGCAGGTGGCCTTGGGCTTCATTGTCAGAATAGCTTTTAATACCTCCAGACCATCCATGTCGGGCAGATAAAAATCGATCAGCACCACATCAAAATCCTGATCGCGTAGCAGTATCAAACCCTGACGGCCCATTTCCGCATGGGTCACATGATAGTTTTCGCGCTTGAGCTTCATGTTCACCAACTGGGCAAGACCTAGGTCGTCTTCTATATATAAAATGTTGGTTGGTATATCGGACATATCAAGAAAATAAAGGAAGATCGGTCATTTGATGGCAGGCACGGCTACAAGTCCAAGCAGCAGTCCCAATTCGCGCACGACTTCGGAAAACTGGTTGAATTCGACGGGCTTAGGGACATACAGATTGCAGCCAAGACTGTAGCATTCATCTATTTCACGTTGATCGTCGGTTGAGGTTAGCATGATGACGGGGATTTCACGCAGCTTAGCGTCCTGTTTGAGAATGCGCAATAATTCCACGCCGGTCATGACAGGCATGTTTATATCCAGCAGCAGCAGCGTGCGCTGATTAATGGGATGACCGGCAAAGTTGCCCTGACCCTTAAGGTAGTCCAAGGCTTGCCGGCCATTTTCAAAGGCTTTGAGCGGATGTTCAAGGCCGCCGCGGCGCAAATTTTTCTCGATCAGTTTCGAGTGGCCGGGGTCGTCTTCTACAATGATGATTGTTACAAGCTGATTTTCAATCACTTAAATAGCCCCAGTAAAAGCGCTCATTATAGATGCAAGCGTTAATAAAGATACATTGCAAATTTGCCAATGGCCGATATGACTGAACAAGCGCGGGCCGCGATATGGCGTTAGTCGCGCCGCACTAGGCTAACGCTTGTCTTGGGCCGATTGATTAAGGCGGAGGCTATTGCAAAATAGCGGCATAACCGGCGTTGTTTAGCGTCCAGGCTTACGCTTTATTTTTTGGACGGTAGTGCGTTGACCCAGCCGCCAATAAAGCTGTCCACCAGCAAGGCAATCGTATTCTCCACGTCGTTAATCGCTTCGGCCTCCGCTTTGCCGGTCAGGGACAGACTGCAAATGCCGTGAATGCCGCTCCACAGCGCCCGCGCCGCCAGTTTGCACTGTTGCGCCGAGCGCTCCGGCGCAAGTTGTGCAAGCGGTGTTTCTACCAGCTTTAATATCCCGTCGATTTTTTGTCGATACCCGGCGGGCATTTCGGCGTCCGGCATATAAATCAAGGTCCATCGGTTAAAGTTTTGGACGGCAAACCGCAAATACGCCTTGGCCAGCTCTGTTAGCTGTTGTTCGGCGGAGTAGCCCTGCACTTGCTGCAACTGCCCGTTCAATTCAGCTACGGTATTCGCTTTAATATGCATGAGCAGGTCGGCCATGTTGGCAAATACCATATAAACGCTGCCGACGGTATAACCGATGTCCAGCGCAATCTTGCGCACCGTTAACGCCGAGTAGCCGTCATTGATGATGATGGATTCCGCCGCATCCAGCACCATTTCCCGGATTTCTTCCAGACTGTGTTTGTTTCGTCTTGCCATCGGCTGTGCCTTTAGATGAATTTGGGGTTAACTTGCGAGTCGGTTGTTTCCCGCAAAGTAGTTGATTAAAAAATCGACAAAGGTCGCCAATTTGGCGGGCAGAAAGCGCCGTTGCAAATAGGTGGCATAAACTTCCAGCGACGGGATGCGAAAAGCCGGCAAAATCTCGATCAGCTTAGCCTGTTCCAAATAATTCATCACCGATAATTCAGGCGCCTGGGTGATGCCCATGCCCAAGGCGGCGGCCTGGCACAGAGCCCGGCCATTGTTTGAGGCAAAGTGCCAGTTCGCCTTGATTTTAACTTCTTTGCCGCCGTCATTAAACACCCAATAATCTTTATGCGGCGTATCGATATAGTGCAGACAGCGGTGCGAACTGAGCTCGGCAATGGTTTGCGGTTCGCCGTGTTCGGCAATATAGCCGGGCGCTGCATAAGTGCATAACCGGGTTTGGGCGATTTTTCGGGCAACCACGCCCAAATCGAGCGTATCCGTGACCAGGATAGACAAATCGAAACCGCCGTCGCTTAAATTAACCTGGCTGTTGTGCAAGGTCATCAAAATCTTGACGTCGGGATAGAGACGTTGATAGGCGTCGATGGCCGGCACCATATAAAGCCCGCCAAAATCGATCGGCGCGCTGATTTTTAAAGTGCCTTTTACCCGTAAACCCAACTGCGAGGTGTATTCCTCCAGTTCCGAGAAATCGTCCAGCAACTGTTTGCTGCGGTAATAGTAGACTTTTCCCGCTTCGGTCATGCTGAGTTGCCGGGTTGTCCGGTTTAATAAGGCAACCCCTAAAGACTCTTCCAACTGAGCCATGTACTTGCTGATCATCATCGCGGAAAGGTTCATTTCGCGGGCGACCGCCGCAAAAGTGCCCAGTTCGACAATCCGGCAAAATACCTGTGTATTATTTAATTTAGCCATATTCGACCTTTTATAAACTTTAAGTTTATATTGTATAACCTATATTGCTATTTGAAACCTTGTTTTATAGGAGTAGACTTCGGCGTGGAGATAGTAGTCTAACTGCCGCTTGGTCTTTTTCATTACCCCTTAGTGATCAGGAGCAAGCGGTTTTTTTATGGTCCAATAATTATAATGAGAGGTGTTTATGAGCAAAATTCTTAATGAAGTACTATCGGCAAACAGAGATTATGTGAATGATTTCGGCGACAAAGGCGCATTGCCTATGCCTCCCGGACGGCATTTTGCGATCCTGACCTGTATGGATGCCCGTTTGGACCCCGCCAAATATGCCGGTTTATCCGAAGGCGACGCCCATGTCATTCGTAATGCCGGCGGCCGTGCCAGTGACGATGCGATCCGTTCCCTGGTGATTTCTTATAAGCTGTTGGGAACTCGCGAATGGTTTGTCGTTCACCATACCGATTGCGGCATGGAAACATTTACCGACGAGATCATGCGCGGTCTGTTGGGCAGCAGCTTAAAAACCGCTTCCGTGGATGCCGAAGGCTGGCATGATTGCTGCGAAGGTCCGGGTTCGGCAGAAGGCAAATATATCGATTGGCTGACCATTAAAGATCAACAAGAAAGCGTCCTGGAAGATGTCGTCCGTATTAAGGGGCATCCGCTGGTTCCTTCCGATATTCCTGTGTACGGGTATATCTACGATGTTAAATCGGGCCGGTTGATTGAAGTCCCGGCTGCAACAGAAGCGGGCAGGGTTCTCTAAAAACTGTTCAAACATGCTCGCATCTTTGGATGTGAGCATGGCTTAATTCCCCGCAGTACCCGCAATGCTTGCGTAGTCTTTATAAAAGCCTAAAATTCGAATTTTTATATTCACCACGAAGACACGAAGGACATGAAGAAACAAATCTTCGGGGCCTTCGTGTCTCGGCAACTGCTCCTGCGTTGCTCTACCTTCTGCGTCCATGCAGTCGTTCGTGGTGAGCTTTTTTGCTTTATTACTCAATCTAACTGATGAATACCGAACTACTCTCCGTCGTCGATGAAAACGACTGCATTATCGACGCCTGCGCGCGCCATATCATCCACGCGACAGGGCTTAGGCACCGCGCCGTACATATCCTGGTTTTCAATGGCTTGGGTCAGCTGTTCCTGCAAAAACGCTCGATGAAAAAAGATCTCAATGGCGGGCTTTGGGACACTTCGGCGGCAGGCCATGTCGACGCCGGAGAGGATTACGACATCAGCGCGCTCAGGGAGATTGAAGAGGAATTGGGCATCGGCGAAGCTGCGCTGGAACCGTTGTTCAAATTACCGGCTACAGCCGCTATCGGCATGGAGTTTATCCAGGTCTACCGCTGCCGTCATAACGGTCCGTTTAATTTGGCAGCCGACGAAATTGACGAAGGCGACTGGTTTAGCGTCGCGGAAATAGCCGAGCGCACCGCGGCGGACGATCAGATGCTGACGGAAGCCTTTAAAACCATTTGGCGACAATTCGAGGCATTGGCAATATGATCCCCCGTCAACAACTGCACGACTATTACCAAGCTTTGCTTCGCCCCGAAAGCTATGCCGACTATTGCCCTAACGGCCTGCAAGTAGAAGGGGCCGAACAGATCGAGCACATCGCTTTTGCCGTTTCCGCAACCCGCGATTCGATTAATCAAGCAATCGAAAATAAGGCCGACGCCTTGGTCGTCCATCACGGCCTGTTGTGGACCTTTCATGGCGCCAAACCGTTGACCGGCGCGTTCGCCAAGCGAATTTTTCCGCTGGTAAAAAACGACATCAACCTGTTCGCTTATCATCTGCCGCTGGATGGGCACCCGGACATAGGCAATGCCGCGACTTTGGGTCGGTTGATCGATTGCAGGCAGCAACAGCCGTTCGGCGATTACAAAGGCTCGGCGACCGGCATTAAAGGCGTTCTTGAACCGCCGCTAACCGCCGCCGCGTTGCAACAAAAACTGGAAACCGTGCTCAAACACAAGGTGATTCTGGCAACGCCGGACAGCAAGACGCCGATAAGGTCGGTCGGCATCATTACCGGCGGCGCAAACAGCGAATGGCGCTTGGCCGAAAAAGAACGGCTGGATGCCTACATTACCGGCGAAATCAGCGAACACGACTGGCATGAAAGCCGGGAAGCCGGCATACATATGTTTGCCGGCGGCCATAACGCCACAGAGCAATTCGGCATCCAGGCGTTAATGGAAAGAACCCGGCAGCAATTTGCGGTGGAGTGCTTTTTTATCGATAGCGAAAATCCTGCGTAGCGAACCGGTTTGGTCCTATCGGCGATTAATTCGCCACGAAGGACATGACGGTTTTTCTTCATGCCCTTCGTGTCTTCGTGGTTTTTTAGATTAAACTAAGCGCTGTCCATTTTGCGAGGCTGAAACGATGACCGATAAGCAAGCAACGATACCCCGCGCCACCTCCGAAAATATCATTGCCGTTTTGAGCCTGCTCGGCATCGGCGGTTATCTGGTGTTGCGCTATGCGCTCGATATAGGCCATCAGGTCTATACGCTATCTCTGAATACCGCGTTAAGCTCGGCGGCTGCCGAAATCTATCGTGGGCAATTCTCTTATCCGATTGAACTGGTGGCTGTGCCTTTGCTTGCCGTACTGGCGCTGGGCGGCATTCCGCTGGTTTACCAATTGATCGTGAAATTGGGGCGGGGCGATTGGGGCGCCGATTTGTTGGCAGGCCTATCCATCGTGACGGCGGTGTTGCTGGATGAATACTTGGCCGGTAGTCTGGTGGTGCTGATGCTGTCCGGCGGCGTGGTGTTGGAATCCTACGCAGTGCGGAAAGCTTCTTCGGTGCTTGAGGCCTTGGCCAAGCGCATGCCGTCGGTCGCGCATCGAAAGTCGGCCGATCAACTGGCCGATATTACTACCGGGCAGGTTCATATCGGCGACACTTTGCTGATACTGCCGCATGAAATTTGCCCCGTTGACGGCACGGTTCTGGAAGGCTCCGGCACCATGGACGAGTCTTATCTGACCGGCGAGCCGTATATGATGTCGAAAGTCAGTGGTTCGCAAGTGCTGTCCGGCGCGATTAACGGCGACTCGGCGCTGACCATTCGCGCGGACAAACTGGCGGTCGATTCACGCTATGCCAAGATCATGGAGGTGATGCAGTCGTCGGAGCGGTATCGTCCGAATATCAGGCGGCTTGGCGACCAGCTGGGTGCGCTGTACACGCCGTTGGCCGTCATCATTGCGTTGACTGCCTGGGCGGTCAGCGGCGATGTGGTCCGTTTCCTGGCGGTGCTGGTCATCGCCACGCCGTGCCCGTTGCTGATCGGCATCCCGGTTACTGTGATTAGCTCGATTTCGCTGGCCGCGCGGCGGGAGATCATCATCAAAAATCCGGCCATATTGGAAACCATCGGCACCTGCCGCACGGCGATTTTCGACAAAACCGGCACCCTGACCTATGGCCGTCCCATGCTGACGGCGTTGATTCCCGGTCAAGGCTATGAAGAGCAGGACGTGTTAATCCTAATCGCCAGTCTGGAACGTTATTCCAAACATCCACTGTCTCGGGCCATCATGGCGGCTGCGGAAAAGTCGGGATTATCGTTATTAAGCGTGACCAATATCACCGAGTTGCCGGGGGAAGGGCTTCAAGGCAAGGTGGCCGGAAAACAGGTTCAGATCACCAGCCGCAAAAAATTTGCCGAACAACATCCGGATGTTGCCAAAGTCTTGCCGCTCATTACCGGCGGCCTCGAATGCGTAGTGCTGGTTGACGATGTTTACGCGGCGACCTTGCAATTTCGCGACGAGGTGCGTACCGACAGTTCGTCATTTATCAACCATCTGCGGCCCAGCCATTTGTTCGACAAGGTGATGCTGGTGTCCGGCGACCGGGAATCGGAAGTGCGTTTTTTGGCTGAGCAAGTCGGCATCGAACATGTTTATTTCAGCCAAAGTCCCGAACAGAAACTGGAGTTGGTGCGCAATGAAACTATTGCCGCAAAAACCGTGTTTCTGGGCGACGGCATCAATGACGCCCCGGCGCTGACTGCCGCGACTATCGGCATCGCCTTCGGTCGAAACAGCGACATCACCGGCGAATCGGCGGATGCGGTGATCATGGACAGTTCGTTATTAAAGGTCGATGAGCTGTTTCATATCGGCGAACGGATGCGTAAAATTGCGCTGCAAAGCGCGGTGGGCGGTATGGTGCTGAGTTTGATCGGCATGGTGTTTGCCGGACTGGGTTATTTGACGCCGGTGGCCGGAGCCATCATCCAGGAACTTATCGATGTGCTTGCGGTATTGAATGCGTTGCGGGCGGCTATTCCGCCGAAAACGCTTTCGGATTTTTAACAAAGGAAACCCAATGTCTCATCACGAAATACACAAAACTTATCGCATCGGCTGGCTGCGCGCGGCGGTATTGGGCGCAAACGACGGCATCGTATCCACGGCCAGTTTGATCGTCGGAATTGCCGCCTCCCATGCCGCGCATAACGAGATAGTGTTGGCCGGTGTTGCAGGCTTGGTTGCCGGGGCGATGTCGATGGCGGCCGGCGAATTTGTCTCGGTCAGTTCGCAAGCCGATACCGAACAGGCCGATTTAAAGCGTGAGCGCAAGGAGCTGGAGGAAGACGGGAATCATGAGCAAAAGGAGTTGGCCGCCATCTATGTCTCGCGCGGAATCGATCCGCTATTGGCCGAGCAGGTTGCCGTACAATTAATGGATCATGATGCCTTGGGCGCACATGCCCGCGACGAACTGGGTATATCGGAAGCAGGCACAGCAAGACCCATTCAGGCGGCGCTGACGTCGGCAGCCACGTTTGCTGTTGGCGCGGCGTTGCCTTTATTGATAGTCCTGTTTGCGCCGGATGCCGATTTAATCGCACTGGTGTCGGCTGCATCGTTGTTATTTCTAATCTTGTTGGGCATGTTGGCGGCCTATAGCGGTGGGGCGGGTATTATTAAAGGCGCTTTTCGTGTTGCCTTTTGGGGCGCATTGGCTATGGGGCTGACCGCAGCCGTCGGTTCGGTTTTTGGGACGATCGTGTGACGCAGTGAACTGGCAGGTTTATATTATCCTTTGCAGCGACGACTCGCTTTATACCGGCATCACTATCGATGTCGCCCGGCGCTTTAATCAACATAACGATAGACAAGGTGCTAAATATTTCCGTGGCAGACAACCCAAGCAGCTGGTTTATGTCGAGACCGGGCATGACCGCAGTTCCGCCAGTAAGCGGGAGATCGTCATCAAAAAACTGCCCAGGCTTGAGAAGTTGCAGTTGCTGGTTTCTGACAGCAACAAGGTGGGGCATTTCCAGCTATGAAAAATTAACATCAGCGGGTTCCCAAGCTCCAGATTGGGAACTGCGAAACTAGTAGTGCGCCAAAGATAGCATGACGGTTAAGAGGGTAGGGGCGGATTTATCCGCCGGGGGCGATTGAAATCGCCCCTACACTCTACCCGCCAAATTTTCCTTGGCGCAGCACCAGTGCTTTCAAACCGAATTCCCAGGCTGGAGCTTGAGAATTAGCGTAACTCAACCTTAACAAAACATGTATTCCAAACAAATATTCGATCAAGATTGCAGGCAGTGTAAACGCCTGGATGATTTTCTGTGTGACGTTAAACGAAAGCACCCCGACTACCATGCGCGCCCGGTTGCACCGTTTGGCGACAGCGTCGCCCAATTGCTGATAGTCGGGCTGGCTCCCGGCATGCATGGAGCCAATGCCACAGGCAGGCCGTTTACCGGCGATTATGCGGGGCTGCTGCTGTATCAGGCGCTTTACGAGTTCGGCTACAGTAACCAAATAAAATCCGAGTCATTGACCGATGGTTTGACGCTTAACAACTGCCGTATCACCAATGCCGTTAAATGTTTGCCGCCGCAAAACAAACCGACCCATGCCGAAATCAATCAGTGCAATGCTTATCTGGCCGCCGAGTTAAAAACCTTGCCGGAGCAGGCGGTCATACTGGCTTTAGGTTTGGTCGCCCATCAGGCGGTATTAAAAGCCTACGGACTGAAACAGGGTAGCGTAAAATTTGCCCATAATGCACAACATAGCTTGCCGGATGGCCGCACGCTGGTCGATTCGTATCATACCAGTCGATACAATGTGCAGACCAAGCGGCTGACTAAGGAAATGTTCGGGGATGTTTTTCGTACGATTGGGATGCAACGTTCGAAAATCGCGTAGCTCGTATGCAGAGAAGCGGAACAAGGGATAATCCTAAAACGGCAGTTAGTCCACGAAAAGCTAATAAATAAAATGTTCTGTTGCGTTAGTCATTCACTCGTCAGGTGCGCATTTGCCGCCAAATATCTCATTTGAATATTTTCGTGTTTTTCGTGGATCAAATGATTTTTTTTAGGATAATTGGATTTACAAAGTCAGGGCGAGAGTTGCTGATAACAATGAGTAGCGGCATCGGTTGGGCGGAGCGCCGCGAAGCCCAACCGACGTCCGCTATTGAAATGGAGAGGGTAATGTAGATCGGGCAATATCTTTTGTTGCTCGACTTTCAAACGTAATCAACGCAGTAAAGCTGCAATAACGTAACGTGTTACCTTGCATGGCGAGCATATCATACGGCGCAATACGCAATAAAGCAGCTATTGCGCCCTACAGGTTGCTGTTCAAGTAAGGAGACTGTGTTAGCACTTAACCGCAGCAAAAGCGCGCGACAATACAACTCTGGCATCGAGCATTGATTTTTTCGCATCTTCGGCGTCGTTGGCAGCCTCGATTTTTGCTTGTTCGACACTGCGGGAAAGATCCTGAATGCGAGCCGAGGCCTCTTGGGCTTGCTCGTGTAATTTCTGCGCATCATCACGCAGTCTCTGTGCATCATCGCGAGCCTGTTCAGCCAAGCGCTGGGCATTTTGGGCTTCCGAAAGCGCTTGTTGCAGTTGAGACAATACAAACTCGGCCTGACTACGAAGACCCCGTATCCTATCGATCTCTGTTTGCGCTTCACTGCGCTGTTGTTCAATTTCTTGAGCGCGATTGGCCGATTGCTCACAAAATTGGGCGGCTTGGGCGGCGTGTTCCTGAGATTGACTTACTGCTTGGCCGGTCGTGTAGGCGGATGTTTGAGCCTCGCTGGCAAAGCGAGCGGCTTGTTGCGCTTCATCCTCTGCCTTAATGGCTGCCTGAGCTGCCGTTTGGGCGCTGCCGTTTGCATCCTGAGCTGAGTTACCGGTAATTTCAGCCTGTTGTTGGGCTTGCTCGGCACAATCTTGCGCCGTCCGTGCAGAAGTCTGGCTTTCAGTTGCCGCATGTGCGGCAGTTTCGGCGTGGATGCGTGCTTGTTGCGCTTCATCCTCTGACTTGCTAGCTGCTTGGGCCGCTATTTGGGCGCTGTCATTAGCACTCTGAGCTGAGTTACCGGTATTTTCAGCCTGTTGCTGGGCTTGCTCTGCACAATCTTGCGCCGTCCGTGCAGAAGTCTGGCTTTCAGTTGCCGCATGTGCGGCAGTTTCGGCGTGGATGCGTGCTTGTTGCGCTTCATCCTCTGCCTTGCTAGCTGCTTGGGCTGCTATTTGGGCGCTGTCATTAGCGCTTTGAGCTGCGTTACCCGCATTTTCAGCATGTATTTCAGTATGATGGAGAACTAATGCGGCTTGATGAGCGTGCTGATCAGCGTGAACTGCACGTTCGGATGCTGCTTGCGCTTGTTGTTCGGCGGCTCGTCGAGATTGTTCGGCGGATTGATAGAAATCTTCACAACGGTTTGCAGCCTGTCTGGCGCGTTCAGCTTCTTGATTGGCAATATCGAGTGCTTCGGAAATATATTCTGACATGAGCGTTACCTTCTTATTTGGGTAATTTATTATGGTTTAAGGCTGGTTGGATTCTATCAGCAAAAGTATTACTTGAACAGCATCCTTGGTCTCGGTTCAGGGTAATCGCGCTAAGTTGGTTCTTTGCAAAAGATCAGTTCAAACCGGTAATCATCGTTGATAGAAGCGCGCATTTTGCGAAGGCGCAAGCTATGCTTTGATGGTCCATTGTGTCGAATGACATTAAGTGCCATGCGCCTGATCAAAGCCAGATTGGCCGGAGAATGATTCTTCACCAAATTGCACTTCAAGCACCCAGTGCTGGCTATTCTCGATGGCTCAATGGCCGCGTACTGTTTCGGCGAACGAGACAAACCGGTTAGTAAAGTCAGGTAGTAGCGGCGCTCGGTGGTGGTTTTGTCGCCGATGAATCGGATTGACGCGACTCGTCCCACCGCCTGCAACCCCAGCCATTCGGGTTTTTGTAACAACCCGTCAATATCTCGACTCAAGCGGTAGCGGCGAATCTCAAGGCGGTCATGATCTTTGTCGACGGTTTCATGAACCTCCGGGGAGCCTTTATCAGCTTCGGTGCTCAGCCACAGACTGGCATCGTCACAGAGTTGTGGGCGGTTATCTTTCAGGGTCAGTACATAATCGGCTTGCGCCTGGATAATGTGTTCAGCAATGGTTTTCTGGCAGCTGGTGGTATCGATAGTCACCACCGCGCCTGTTAAATCCAGGCAGCTTAATAGCTCCGGGATAGCTGTGATTTTCTACTCCGGTCTGCATTAAAACCAACCATGCTTGGGTGGCATAAGCGCTCAGTCAATGTACGGCTTTGCCGTCCAGGCAAATCTGTTCGCCGGTAAGGCTTGGCAAAGCGAATTGCGCCCAACGCAAAAAAGCGTCGGCAAAGACGCCTGGCGGCAAGCGGTCTATCACATCGCTTAGCGTGTCACGGGAAGGAATGCCGTTGGGCAATTCCAGAAACTGTCGAAACCAGCTTTCTTTTTCTTCGGCGAAGGTTTCCATGCCGACCCAGTTTTCAATACCGCTGAGCACGGCGCAGAAGACGAGCATGATGATGTCGGTGAGTTTGTGCCGTTTATTTTTGGTTTCGCGGCGCGGGTAACAGAAAGCTTTTTGTCAAAAAAATACTTTAACAAATTTCAGGGATCAAAGAATAGATAGCGCGATTGCCCTGAGTCTCGGTTCAGGCTATTGTGCTTTTTTATAATAAACGGCTTAATTGGGCGGCAAAAATGCAGTTTTCGGGCTTAATTGAGAATTCATCTCAGGGAAGAGGCAAATATATTACGGAATATTTAAATGAGCGTTGCTAGAAATAGTTTAAGTCTTGTGTTCAATTGGTCGGGACGATAGGATTTGAACCTACTACCCCTTGTCCCCCAGACAGACAGTAAAAATATGATGTCTTACATAACAATAACTTATAATGCCTGTCATTTTAAACTCTACTTTATAAGAGCTTGATTCTACTTAGTGCGGTTTTTGTCGTAGAGACAAATTTACTACACTTGATTAAGATGCAATTTCAACGTATTCGGCTATGGTTTGGCCTTTTGGCATTTCTTCGCCGTCTTCGGCCATGCCTTCAAGGTGAAAGACGATAGCTTCTTTCATTAGCGTTCTGGTTTCTTCTTCGGTTTCTGCGGCTGCTATGCATCCGGGTATGTCTGGGCTATAAGCACAAAAGCCGTTGTTGCTTTTTTCGATGATGATTAGGTACTTCATTATTTAGTGTTCGGTTTCGTAGCTATAGATAAACACGCCTAGCGCGTCAACTAGTTCGGCTAGAGCGTTATTTTCGTCGGCTCCTCCCGCGTCTAATAACAGGTTCAAAGAGTTGATCGCCTCCTGGTATTCTTTTTCGTTATGGATTGGTTTACAGGTCATTGGGCGTCAATCCTGTTTTTTTAGCGATTCTTGATAACATACGGCTACCAATTTCTTCATTGTCGTGGAATGCAAAAGAAAAATCCGGCCAGCCGTTACGTTGTAAAATCTTATGTGAACCGGTTTGTCTTTTGATGTTCCAGCCAATGCTTAACAATGCTGCAAGTACCCGTTTGCTCTTAGTGCTTGGGAATTGGCTCATGCGGCAAATAGTAAATTGATCTGTTCCGGTGTTTCGCCATGTTCCAGGCGGTCTGCTAGAATTCGTAAGGCTAAAGCTTCTACTTTAGCGATAGCTTCCGAACGTGTTGCTCCATAAATCATGGCTCCCGGCAACTCTTCAATCTCGGCTATCCAACGGTTATCAGTTTCTTGTTCAGTTTCGATTTTAAACATGGTGTCACCTTATTTTTGTAATCAGGTTTTTATTGTATCAAGAAAAATGATTACCTGTTTTAAGTAGAAAACGCCGCTTTTCCTATTTATGCGTGAAATTCTCCGGCCATATAAAGTAAGGTCCGTATTTGGGACTCATTTTAAATTCAGCACCGGCTTCTTTGCCTTTGGTCGTTAGGTAGTTTTTAGTGTCTTTTTCTTCTAGGTATCCTGAGTTTTTAAGCTCTTCAATAAGTGTTGTGCTCTTCATTCCTAGTTTTTGGGCGAGCTTGGATGTTGTTATTTTTTCAGAGTTTATGCTTTCAACTTTTTCATTATTTACGTTGGACACTTTTTCTAGTGAGATTCTTACTTCATCACTGATTCGTATAATTCGTTGCGCTTCTTCATATGCATCCTTGTATAGTTCTGCGTCTTCTGATCTACGAATTAGAACACCCATTTCATTATTATTAATCTGGCTGAACTCGTAAAGATTTAGACTTGTTACAATGCATAGCTCCTCGTTTAGATAGCATTTTGCGTGTAGGTTTTTACAGAAACTTGTTCGAATGTAAGTAACCTCCTTTAGCCAGTGTTGGCGCCGATTGAAAATTGACCACCCGTACCGATTGAAAATTGACCAGGGAGAATTGCTGTATAGCGTACTCTACAGCACTGGAATAGTCGACCAGACTGAATTAGTTTTGCCTCCCTTTTGGT